>SAMEA104315428__coassemble_1107_pt1 | contig 18493 bp, 10 predicted proteins | sample SAMEA104315428__metabat2_low_PE_039 | metagenome-assembled genome bin SAMEA104315428 (sample SAMEA104315428) | gut metagenome | biome: Monkey gut; feature: monkey-associated habitat; material: faeces | place: China | collected 2013
GGGCATGTGCCCCTGTTATAATGTCGGAGATGAGTTCGTTTTTGAGCGGGAAGACGGGAAAGATGATTTTTGGCACATCGGGCTGAATACTTTGACAAAAACTGATTATAATCTTGCTAAAAGTTTATATTTGTAATAAAATTAATAAATGTTCAGACTGGAATTTTAGAATATTATGAGTGATAAAAAGATTAAATTGATTGCAAATTGGGTAGCGATATATCAGCTACTGCTCCTATCAAAATAGGAACTAATACTCCAACATCTGTTACAATTTTGGGCGAGAGTAAGAAATATGGAAGTACTACTCTTGCATTTGATGTCAAATATAATACAACACTTACATTAAACAACATTACATTGGATAGTATTCAACACGGTTCGAGTTGGGGCGGAGCAATGTATAATGAGGGTACTTTAATTCTTGACAATGTTATCTTTAATAATAATATTGCAAAAACTCCAAAAGCTGTTGGTGGTGGAGCTATGGCTCTTGTTGCGACAAGGAAAAATCCTGTTTCTACGACTATTAAAAATTCTACTTTTACTAATAATTCTACTGAATCTAGTCCTAGCTACGAAAATAACGGCGGTGCGATATATGTTTATGGAACTTATGGTCTGGTAGGAAATAATACTTTAAATATAAGTGATTCTCATTTTGAATCAAATAATACAAATAAAACTGGTGGAGCTATCGGAGTTAATAATCTAGGTCCATCAAAATTTGAAATTGAGATAAAAGATACTACTTTTACAAAAAATAATTCTACTGGTTATGGTGGAGCAATCGATGTTACAACTGGTGACACAGGTAAAGTAACTCTTAATTTGTATAATGCAACTTTTAACGCCAATAAATCTGGATCTGACGGAGGAGCTATTGCTTATGAAAAAGGAAATATAACCAGCAATATAATTAATAGTAAATTTACAAATAACACTGCAAGCACTGTTAATGGAAGTAGTGCTCATGGTGGTGCGATATACACAAGACAAGATTTGGTTATTAATGCAAATAATAATGGATTGTCTGAATTCACTGGGAATTATGTTACTGTTGACGATGGAGTAACAAAAAACTATGAAGCAATTAATGTAGGTGCGTCAGGAAAAACTCTTACATTAAATGCAACAACAAACGGTACAATATTACTAAATGATTATATTAATGGCGTAAATGGTTATAATGTATTATTGACCGGTGATTCTACAGGTACAATTAAACTTTTTGATAAAGCCGACATTAAAGGTGGAGCAAATGTAACCGTTGGCGGAAATGTTGTTATTGATACAGCAGATGGAATAATTCAAAATTTTTCTGAATTTAATTCGCTAAATTCTAGTACAAGTGCAAAATATAATATTGATATAGATTTGTCAAAAGCAAATGGTGGCAAGAGAGATTACACAATAGGTGACAACATTGCAGACGGATTTACGACACAAACATCTTCTAGTGGTTCTATAACTTTAGATAGTTTAAATTTTGTAGATACAGCGTTTGATGATATTTTGAACAAAAACTTAAAAATTCAAATAATTCAAAACAATGATAATACTGATAATTTGCAACTTGCATTGAGTAATAATTTAACTCCGCTCACATCAGCGGTTGGTAAAATAACACAAATTGTTACAACCAAAACTAATTCTTTAACGCCGACAGCAAATTATAAAGATGTATTTGGTGATATAACAACGACAAAAGATATTTATGGAATGTTAGGGCTGAATAAAACAAATACTACAAATGACAGTTTAAATTTAAAAGTTACCAAAATTGATACAAATACAGTTGCTACAATACCTGATGCGTTGGTTGCATTGACTAATACAGTGTTAAAAGATAATGACGGTAATATTTTAGACAAAACATTTAATCTTTTCGACGAAGATTCTTTCGGCAATAAAACTCCTGCAAATTATAAATTATCAGATAATCTCGGATCAATATACAAAAATTTAAACATTGTCGGAGCAACAAAAACAGACACACTTGGCGAAATTACCTTATCTGAATTAGACTTGAACGGGAAATCTTCTTTTGTTGTAAATACAGGTTCTACTTTAAATATTTCTGACATAAAACTCAAAGGAAATGAAACTGTTATTACAAACAATAATGGTATTTTAAATTTTGCAAATAATAACATTATTGATGGCAAAATTACCGGAACATCAGCAACAAATACTGGCATTTTGGGGATTAATGCAAAATATTTAGATATTAATTTAATTAATTCCGGAACATTAAATTTGGGCGCAGGTAATATTGAAAAAGAAATTACCGGAAGTGGTTTGACAAATATTCTTGATGTTGTAACAAACAATGCAATAATATCGCAAAATGTAAATGTCGATTCAACAGGTAAATTAACAGTTGAAGCAAATATAGGAAATTTAACAAACAGAGGAGAAGTTACTTCAAATGCAAACAAATTAACCGGAACTATAAGTAATTCCGGAATATTAAATTTGACAGGAACATTGGATAAAGCAATTTTAGGTAACGGAACGACAAAAGTAAACAGAATATTAAATTTGGCACCGTCTGCAATAATTGATGGTGTATTAGATTTGAATAATGGAACAATATCTACAAGCGATTTAAGTTATTCAAAATATGATATTAAAACAATAGACGGAGTCGGAAAAGCTACAATAGATGTCGATTGGTCAAATTCAAAAGCAGACACATTTAATAGTACATCTGGAAGTGGGGTGTTAAATTTAACATTAAATCAAACAGGAACAGAAAATATTTGGGATACAAAAACAATTAAAATAACAAATGGCGGCGTTGGAATATTTTTAGATACAATAACAGGGGTAAAAGAAAAAGAAATTCTCGGTTCTGATGATTTACAAGCAAATGTCGATTGGGCTGATAAGTTCGGTGCATGGAAAAGAACAGATACATATAGCGAAACAACATCAGCCATAAAGTCAAATGGATCATTGTTAAATGATACAATTCAGTATGAAGTAAAAAAGACAAATGAAGGAATTAAGACATATACAACTGACTGTGATACATTGGCTCTCTTAATTCAAAATACGGTTGCTGGTTCAAAAGATAAAACCTTTACAACAACAAACGCAAATAACATATATACAGTGCAAGAGAATTTAGGAATATTAGCAGATAATTTGACAATATCAGGTACTTCTGACGGAACAAATACATCAACAATTATTCTTGGGGACAAGCAAGGTATTTCAATATCAGATGCAAATTCTTTAACTGTAAAAGATGTAAAAATCTCATCTGACGGATTAATTATTAATGCAACAAGCAATAACGCAAAAATTACATTGGATAATGCAACTTTGCAAGGAGATGTTTTAAATCAAGGCGATTTGAGTGTTAAAAATTCAACGTTAGTATCAAAAATTACTGGTACAGGTAAAACTGATATTGATACTACAGGAAAAGTTATTGTATCTGAGTTAATGCAAAACGAATTAACAAATACCGGAAAATTGAATGTAAATAATTTGAAAATATCTACAAATGCGAATAATTCAGGTTCTATTACAAATAACGGTTTGTCTTCTGAAATAAAAAATTTGACTAATTCCGGAATTATTAATGGTGATGGGGAACTGGCAATCTTTGGGGCTTCAATCAATTCAGGAAATATTTCTCAATCTATTATTAATGTATCTGGAACTCTGGATAATACGCTCGGAACACTTACAACTACGGATAAAATTGAAAATACAGGAAACATAACAACAGTAGCGGATAAAATTATTGCAACAAATGGAATAATTAACGAGAATCATTTAACATTAACGAATGGAACATTGACGTCACAAGTTTCAGGGACAGGTACAACAAACATAATCGGGACAGTAACAAACAATGCAATAATATCTCAAAATGTAAATGTCGATTCAACAGGTAAATTAACAGTTGAAGCAAATATAGGAAATTTAACAAACAGAGGAGAAGTTACTTCAAATGCAAACAAATTAACCGGAACTATAAGTAATTCCGGAATATTAAATTTGACAGGAACATTGGACAAAGCAATTTTAGGTAACGGAACGACAAAAATTGCTGGTGATAGTTTTACAATACTAGATGGAGCGGCTGTTAAAGGAATTTTGGATATAAATAATCAAACATTAAACATTTTAGCGACAAATACAACAAATATGTTTAATGATGTGAATGTGAATTCCGGAGCGTTAAACTTAATTAACAATAGTATTAATAATTTGTCAGCGAATTCGTTTAAGATAAGCGGAAACGTTAATCTATTAATAGATGCGGATTTAAAAAATTCAGTGATGGATAGACTTCCGTCAACAACTGTTGCAAACGGACTTATTACGGTTAAGGGAATAAATTTGTTATCTGATTCTGCAAGTGAAAAGACATATATTCCGTTTGCATATGATAATTTTAAAGATAAGGTTCAAACAAATATAACAACAGTAGGCAAAGACGTTAACAATGAATATCAAACAACAGCTTTTGCACCAATATACAAATATGATGTAAGTTATAATCCGAACAACGGAAATTTCTTATTCTCTCGTGGTGGCGGAAAAAGTTCCGTCGATTTTAATCCGGCTGTATTATCGGGAGCTGTGAATTCACAGGTTGGAGCGTATTCCGCTATAAATGAAACATTTAGCTACGCATTTAGACATGCTGATTATTCATTTATGCCATTGCCCAAAAAAATAAGAATATTGGGTAATCGATATGCAATCTCAGAACCAAGAGCAATTCAATACGAAAATGATTATTCTAAAGCTGGTGGTACTTGGTATCAACCATACGCAAATTTTGAAAATGTCGGTTTGTCAAACGGTCCGAGAGTAGATATTCAATCATACGGTTCATTAATAGGTGGTGACAGCAGATATAAACAGTTTAAACGAGGTTGGGGAACAGTAATCACTCCTTATATTGGTTATAATGGAACATCTCAAAGCTATTCTGGTGTTTCAACAACCACAAATGGCGGAATATTAGGATTAACTCAAACTTTCTACAATGGAGAATTCTTTACGGCACTGACTATAAATGCTGGAGCCAGCAACGGTGAATCACATACGATGTATGGTAAAGAAAATTATACAGCATTAATGGCTGGCATTGGAAGTAAAACAGGTTACAATTTTGAATTTAATAACGGTAAATTTATTATTCAACCGTCTATATTGACGGCATACTCTTATGTAAATACTTTTGATTATACGAATTCTGCCGGTGTAAAAATATCTTCTGACCCATTGCATTCTATACAATTTCACCCGAGTATTAAATTTATGGGCAATATTGGAAAAGGCTGGCAACCATACGCAAGGGTCGGTATGGTATGGAATATTCTAAACGAAACAAAATTTACCGCAAACGACATTCGATTGCCGGAAATGAGCATAAAACCTTATGTCGAATACGGTGTAGGTATGCAAAAAAATTGGAATGATAAATGTAGCGGATTTTTGCAATCTATGTTGAGAGAGGGTGGAAGAAACGGTATTGCGTTAACTTTCGGCTTTAAATGGACTATAGGTAATGAAAGTAAACCTATAAAATAAGTTCAAAACGCACAAAATATGTTTTAAAAGATTCTGCTGTGACTGTATAAAAATTGAAAGAACTTTGCAATGAATCAGCACAAACCCAAATTTGGGGCGTTTATGGCAAACTGTAATTTTGAAAGAATGGAAAGAAATTTTTGCTTGGCTTCCTGTTGAAACTCTAATTAAAGAAAAGCAGAAGCAAAAGCGGAAGAAGACAGAATTATTGCACAAATTGCAAATGGTGAATCATTCGTCAAGGACTCGATAACATTCAGCGAAGTATTTGAAATTTTTATCAAACATGCTGAAGCAAATTTTTCTGAAAATACGATATACAACTACAAAAATATTTATAAAAATCATTTGAAATATTGGCACGATAAAAAGAGTAAAACCATTGAACCGTATCTTGTGCAAAATTGGTATGATAACAAAGTCGGAACAACAGGAAGTTACACACTAAAAAATAGTGTAAGATTATGCAGAACTATGTATAATTATGCATTAAAACTCAATCAAGTTTCGGTTAATCCGTTTGATATAGTAGAAGAAAAAAACATTAAAAAACTACTCACAAGCGAGCAGAGAGCGAAGATGTCGAAAAAGTGTTAAGAATATGCAAGGTTGTTTATCCTGATACATTAGGAATTGTTGCTTGCGGATTTTTAGACGGATTAAGACGAGGCGAGATTTTAGGGCTAAAATGGAAAGACATGCGGAACCTTTGACGTCTGTCAGAGAAAAAGCCGCTAACCTTTTTGAAGAAAATCTAAAATTCTGTGAACATATAGTGAACATTTAGATTAAATTTTAAGTTATCGGCTTAAATTTTATTATCTGAAAAGCCTTGTGGCTCTTGGGTTTTTAAGTGGTGGACTTTACTCAACGAAAATCACACTATTAAGTTCACTTAAAAATAATCGAACTCTTAAAATTAAATCAGGGCAAAAAAAAGAGCCTTTAAAGGCTCTTTTTCTAAAAATGGTGGAGGATAGGAGATTCGAACTCCTGACATCCTGCGTGCAAAACAGGCACTCTACCAACTGAGTTAATCCCCCTTGCTGGTGATTTAATACTAATACAACCAAAAAAAATTTGCAACAATATTTTTCAAAAAATTTTTATTAACTTTACATTTTGTAAAAAATTATTCCCCTAAAAGCACAAAAATACCCTAACAATGCCATATTACACCCGTCTGTTCCCGCAAAAAAATACCGACTCATTCTCAGAGTCGGCATTTAAAAACTATTTATCAACTATGAAAACTTAGGTTGTCCTTTTTGAACATGCCCGTTCTCGTCAACCTTTTCCAAGATAACAAAGCCGTTTGCCGGAATATTCAAGTTGACGCCGCCATAATTTGCACAATACGTTCCGTCGTTTTGGTATGCACCTGTTCCTTCGAATTCTGTATCGTTGGAGTTAATTGTTTCTTTCCAATTGCTGCCGTTATTGAGAACTGCCATCGGGTTGTTCAAACCGTAGTTTTCAAGCGGTTTATCGCCGAAGTTGTAAAGTGCCACAACTTCATTTCCCTCAAGGTCAAAACGCTTAATCGCCATGACTTTATTTTGCTCGTCAACAAGCGGTGTCATTGCGTCTAGGTATTCCATTCCCTGAACATCTTGCAATGCAGGGTTTCTCTTAACCAAGTCAGCCATTGCTTGCGAAAGTTTATGAATACCGCTAATCGTGTGATTTTCAGGGTCGATTTTTGATTTTTCAAATGATTGGTCAAAATTATATCCCTTTTCTTTCTCGATATTCGGTTCGTCAACAGCCTGTTCACGGGTAAATCTGAACGGATTGATTTCGCCGTAAGCATCACCTTGGAAAATCATTTTTGAGCCGGGAACCATAAACAATAAGCCGATTGCCTCTTTGTGCTTATCTTTTGCGTGTTCGATTTCAGCCGACATTTGTTCTTTTGAAATTCCGCTCAAGCCGTTTTTCTTTGCAATTCTTGAAAATTCCGAGTCCCAATTATCTTTATTAAATTCGTGAGCCTCAAACATTTCCATAACAGTATCAACACTGCGAATGTGTTTTGCTGCGGGCGTTTCACCTGCTCTATCATCAAGGTGATTTGTAACTTGCAAATCCTTGTGGATAATTTTTGTCATAAGTCTTGAGCCTGAATCGTTACCGATTTCATCGTGGCTCATAAAGTATTTTGTACCGCCGATATCCTTGATATTATTGGCTAAAGTTTGCATTGACGGATAATAGCCCATAACTTCTCTATCAAGCATTACCGCTTCAACTGCGTGTGAGAATGCAAAATCCCAATGTTCATTTCCACCGATATTTTCAAGCGATGCGTTGTTTGCATCAGTTCTTGCAATTGCATCTAAGTGTTTTGCAATGTCACCGTACGGAAGTTCCTGTTCTGTCAAATTTCTTGTCAAACCGTCTTGAGTTCTGTGGTCTTCCCAATGAATAACCGTGTGCGGAAAGTGGAAACGGACTTCTTGTGCAACCTGTTTCATTGCGAAATTTGAACCCATTTCGGGAGTTTGGTCAGCACGTAAAAAGTCGATGTGATAGTTATCAACCCAATTCATCGGCATATTTACAACGTAGTCACGAACATTTGAACGTACAGATTGGTCAGTGTCTTCAAGGTTAAATTGATTGCCGCCCCATTTACCCGGTTTTTCATACGGTGCAAGGTCAGAGAGGTTGTTACCTGACATTTTTTCGCCATTTGTAATGCCAAATTCTTTTGCATCGGCATCAGACGGACCTGATTTGAAAATGTGGCTTGGAACCCAATCCATACCTACGTTCAAGTTCTTTGAGTGTGCGTAATTAATTAAATCTTTTAATGAGTCGTTTCTGACTGTTGCATCTTCTTTTCCTTCTTCTGATGCAACACCTCTTGAAACTGCATATTTGTCAACGCCGTCATAGCCCCAGTTTTCGCCGTAAGTACCTTCCATCGGCATCAACAAAATACCGTTATAAATTCCGTCTTCGGCAATTCTGTCGATTTCAGCCTTTGCTGCCTCTAAAGTTCCTTCTTTTGTAAAAGTCGGGATATTAACCTGTCTGACAATCAAGTTTGACGGTTTTTGGAGTGATTTGCCGTCGGCACCTGTTGCCGAAAGTCCTGATTTTCTGAGCAAATCTTGCGGTTGTCTTGCCAAATCTGAAACTCTTGCGGAATTTTTACCTGCAACCCAATCTTGGTCTGTCCATTGATATTGTTTATTGTCATAAACTTGTGACCAAGAGAAAATGTGCGGTTGTGCTTTTGCGACGGGGTCTTTCGTTTTGGAAATCGTATTTCCGTTTGCATCTTGAAGAATGTATCTGTACATGCCGTTTGAATACGGAATGTCGGAATTGCCCGAAAATACTCCGTCTTTACCTTTTTTAAGTTCAATAAATGTTGATTTCCCGTCATCGGTTTTTGCATCGATATGCCAATCGCCTGCCCATTTATCTTTCAAATGTTCTGCTTTAAATTGGTCATCTGTCAAAGCGACTTTGTCTTTGGGGTCACGAACTTCGACCAAAACTTTTGCGACTTTTGGAGCCCAAACTTTAAAGTCAACGTTTTGCGAGCCATCACTGTTTGTTTGTTGAACGGTTGCACCCCAACTTCTGTGTTCTTCTATTCTTCGACCGAAAGAAATATTATTTTTCGGCAAAACATAAGCACGCATTCCGTTTGCGGCTTCTTTGCTTGCCAACTGACGATTTTCGACATTTGTCGATTTAATCTCTTTTTCTTCTTTTACTTGTTTAAAACCATTAATATTGCTGATATTTGATGAATTAATTTTCAATTTGACACACTCCGCATGGTTATAGTTCCACGTTTGTTTGAAGTTTCCTGAACAAAAAATTTTGTTACTTTTTTGTATTTTGTAACTTAAAATTTACAAAACCTTACATTTGTTGGATAAGTTCGATTTCGTTGCCGTCAGGGTCTTTCAAAAATGCAATTTTAGAGTTGATTTTATCGAGTTCGTAAGGTTCATAGAGCCAATCAATTCCGAGATTTTTCATTTTTTGTTCAACTTCTTTCAAGTCGTTTGCTGCAAAGGCAAAATGTCCGAAAGCGTTGCCGTTTTCATAATTATCGACTTTTTCGTCATTTGCGGTTAATTCGATTTGAAAATCACCGCTTTCCTTGCAACCCAAATAATAGAGCGTGCAATCGTCGAGTCGGAGTTCTTTTACGATATCAAATCCCAAAATTTCTTTGTAAAATTTGAGTGATTTTTCCAAGTTGCTTACTCTTATCATTGCGTGCAAAAATTTCATATATGTTCCCTTTTTGACTAAAATTAACTAAAATTCACAAAATAATTATAGCAAAAATTCAAACATTTATGCAATAATGAATTTATGGAAAAACTTATTAATAAAGCGGTTAAAACCAGCAGACTTTCTCATTCCGAGATTGTTGAGATTTTAAAAAACGAAACTTGCAATGATTACCTGTTTAAGGCGGCGGATTATGTTCGCAAAAACAGGGTCGGTGATGCGGTGCATTTGCGTGCTTTGATTGAATTTACCAACATTTGCGGACAAAATTGTATGTATTGCGGAATAAGACGGGATAATTCTTTGGTCGAACGTTATGCTATGACGCCCGAAGATATTTTTGAAACGGCAAAACGTGCAGCAACGTTGGGTTTTAAGACAGTTGTTCTCCAATCGGGTGAAACCCAAACTTATTCGATTGAAACGCTTTGCGATATTATTCGCAAAATCAAATCGCTTGATATCGCCGTAACCCTTTCAATCGGGGAAAAAGACGAAGCCGAATATCGTGCGTTAAAAGAGGCAGGGGCAGACAGATATTTGCTCAGAATTGAAACGACGAGTTATAAACTTTATCGAGAAATGCACCCTGAGATGAGTTTGTCAAGACGAATGGCGTGTATCAAATTTTTAAAATCAATAGGTTTTGAAACTGGTACGGGCGATTTAATCGGCTTGCCCAATCAAACGGACGAACATATTGCGGAAGATTTGTTGTTTTTCCAAGAAGTTGACGCCGATATGGTCGGTCTTGGACCTTTTATCCCTAATCCTCAAACCCCGCTCAAAGACGAAGTCGGCGGAACTTTTGAAAAAGCGTTGAAAGTTATGGCACTTGCAAGATTGCTGCTCCCGTCGGCGAATATTCCCGCCACGACTGCTATGGAAACGTTAAATCCTAACGGCAGAATTATTGCATTGCAATCAGGTGCAAATGTCGTTATGCCGAATGTTAACGACACATCTTACCGCTCGAAATATCAACTTTACCCGGGAAAAATTTGTCTTGATGATGGTGTCGAAAAATGTCGCAAATGTGTTGAGGCGAAAATCCGCTCTATCGGCAGAACAATTGCCACAACAAAAGGATTTCGGGGCGAATTATAATTTTTACGTTAATTTATAATAATAAAAGTTAACATGATTGGCAATTTTAAAAATTCACGGATTTTGAAAACGAAAAGGGTTTAATATTGGTTAAAATTTCAAAAACTAATATAATAAAAACTGCAATCTTTACGGTTGCATGTTTGACGCAATCGGGGTTTTGCTCAGAGGTCTGTGTTCAAAAACCTGTTTGTGATATAGATAAGATGTGTTATAATTACCGAAAAGAAAATGAGGGTTGTAAAATGACAAGACAAGCACACAGCGAAACAGAAAAAGAACTTTTTGCTTCAGTTGAAAAGAATACACCGGATTATGTAAAACACAGTACATTACCGGATTTTCACAATAAAGAAGCGTTCACGTTGCGTATTAAAAAAGAACATTTGGCACCTTATGATGCCGAAAAAAATCCCGAAGGATTGAATTTGTCGAACTGGCTTGCTAACTATGCCAAGGAAGCAGCGGTTTCAACGGCAGGTATCAGAGGTCCCCAAAATATTTTGTATCCGCATGATGCAAGATTTCCGATTAACGTTATCGGTATTATCCTTGCAACACACGCAAAAGCACTCGTTGCAAAGAAAAATTACGAAAATAAAAAACTTTTGAAATTGGTAGGTCGTGAAGTCCGTTACAATTCAGAACTTTTCCTCGATATGATTGCGAGAGTTCAAGCGGCACAAGGCATTGAAACTATCACGACAAAAGACAGACAGTCTATGCCGATTTGGCTTGCTTCGTTCTTGGCATTCAAACTTGACCTTTTGGGCGGTGAATATATCACATCAAGCCACGGTATCAGCGTTAAAAACGCAACAAAAGACTTAAATTCACAAGGCAGCCAATATCTTCCCGAAGAATCAATGGCTTTTGTAAATCAAATTAAAGCAATTTTTGCGGAAGTTGAAGAAAAAGGCTACTACGACATTCCGATTGCAGCAAATGACGATAAATTAATCAACGAAAAATTCTTGCAAAAATATAATGACGGTGTTGATTTGTATGTTGAATATTTGCAAAGCGGTGTTGCAAACGAAAATAACATCAAATTAATTGATAAACTCAACGATAAAATTGTTATCGAAAACGTCGGCGGTTCTGCATATAGAACTTTGTCGAGAGTTTTGAAGGATTTGAAAATCGAAAAACACTACGATTGGTTCAATACGGAAGAAGATCCGTTCTTCCACGGAATCGGTAAGTTTGACCACGACAGCAAAGGAAACAAATGTTTCTATGATTATTCGCTTGATACAACAGTTGTTGCAAAGGATAAAGACGGTAAGCCGTTCTTCCCCGTAATTGAAACATTGAATTACAAAGAAAAATTGGCTAAATATCCTGTCGGTACGGCAGTTTTCATCACTGACCCAGACCACGACAGATTTACGGTTTGCCAAATCGAAAAGGCTGAAAACGCAGACAGATTAAAGCAAACAGGTATTGATTACGTTGCCCTTGATGAAGGAAGAATTTTGTCAGTATTGACTGCAAACCAATCATTCCTTTTGATTATGGATTTTTGGGCAAAACAATTGAAAGATGCAGGTCTTTGGGATAATCACACAAGATTTATCATCAAAACAACCGCATCTGCAAAATCTTGGGACGAATGGGCTGCAAACAACGGCGTTAAGGTCGTTAACGTACCTGTCGGTTTCAAAGAAATTGCAAACATTATGAAAAAAGTTGAAAAACAACTTGCTGAAAATAACGGCAAAGATGTTGTTATTACTGATGTGTTCGGCTATGACGTAAATCTTGGTGCAAATCCTGCGGTTGTATTTGCAGGTGAAGAATCAGGCGGTATGATTATCGGTGCTGAACAACCCGTTGTTTCAAAAGCAGGCAGAATGGCTATTGCGATGAGAGAAAAGAGTGCAACTGAGGCAATTCTTATCGGTTCTGCAATGGTCAGTGCTATGAACGAACAAAAATTGCTCCTCTCGGAAGCGTTGGTAAAATTGTTTGATGATAACAAAATCGTCGGCAAATTTGATGTTCGTGAAGATATTGCTTATTATAACGAATCAGAACCCGATATCGCAAAACTTACTGCCGCAAAGAAAGACGGCGAAGCAAAACGTACGAAAAACGATGTGTTCTACCTCGCAATTGCAATGGCAAAACGTGAGGGCAAAATTACGGTTGATAATGCAAGAGAAATTTTCGTTTCAACTTTCGGTGACGAACTCGATTTTTCAAACCTCAAAGATGTTTTGTTCGTAGGTGACGGTACATATTTGTTATTTGATGATAAATATATCGAAATCAGACCCTCCGGTACCGACGCAAAAACTAAGGCATACGGTGCAGGTTCAGACAAAGCAAACATTTTGCACTTTGCGAAAATTTTGGGTAACTACTCGGGCGATTTGAACGATACTTACTTGAAATACATCGATAAAGCATATTATGACAATGCAAAAGCAAAATCGGCGGTAATTTACCAAGAATTTACCGACAAAGATGCAAACAATGTTCCGTTTGTAATCCCGAATTATGCTGAAACTATCGGATTATAAGGAGAAAACCATAAATGGCAGATGAATCAAAAATCCTTGCGACCATTGCAAGAAGTGCAACAGAACAATTACAAATCTCAATCAGTCATTACAGAGGTAAAAGTTATCTCAATATGAGAATTTTTTACACAACTGATGACGGTCAAACTTGGCTCCCGACCAAGAAAGGCGTTACGTTTGCACCCGACGCTCTTATGACTTTGAAAGATGCGGTTGACGTTGCGATTGAAGAACTTTTGACCCCTGAGGAAGCAGACGTTTAATGACAAATGCAACTCAAAAGGTTGAAAATGTTGATGATAAGGGCATATTGAAAAAATATGCCCTTGTTATTGCTGATGTTAACGGATTGGGGACAAAGGCTTTCAGTTACTCAATTCCGGACGATTTGAGAGAAAAAATCAAGTACGGTTCTCCCGTCGTCGTTCCTTTTGGTGCTAAAAATGCCGTAAATGGTTTCGTTGTCGGCTTTTCGGATACTCTTGACGGCGATTTTAAAGTTAAACCGATTTTGGACGTTTTAGATGATGATGTCGCTTTTACGCCTGAATATATGCAACTTTTGCTTTGGACGGCAAAATATTATGTTTGCGACTTAAATTCCGTAATTCAGGTTGCAGCGGCGTCGAAATTGTTTGGTAAATTTAAAACTAAAATTACCAAAATTTCTCGGGATTTTGACGGTAATTTGAATGAAAATGAGCGTAAAATTTTTGCGGCTCTTGATTTTGAAGTGCCGATGTCTGATGTTACTTTGAAAAGAAAAGTTCAACTTTCAAAAGAAAAATTCGCCCGTGCTTTGAGAAAGTTGAAAACTTTAGGACTTGTGAAGTCTGAAAATATTTCTGATGAACCGAAAATCAGCGAAAAAACTCAAAAATATGTCAAAATTTTGTCAAAATCGACCGTAAATAAGACTTTTTTGAAGTTTTTAAATAATTTTGATGTCGAAAATGAATTTTTATTGTCCGAATTTTTGAAAATTGCTCATACGACTTTGCCAACTCTGAAAAAGGCTCAGGCAGAGGGTTTGGTTGAAATTTTCGATAAAAATATTTATCGTAACCCGCTCGGAATTTATGCGGGTGAGAGAATGACAGATTTTCCCGAATTGTCTGATGAGCAGAAATTTGCGTTTGATGAAATTTCTAAAAAAATTGATAATCGGCAAACGGAGCCGATTTTGGTGCATGGCGTTACTGCTTCGGGAAAAACAGAGTTGTATTTTGCATTGATGAAAAAAGTCATTGATGAGGGAAAAAATGTACTTTTTCTCGCTCCTGAAATTGCCATTGCATCAATGTTGACGAAGAAAACGGCTCTTAGGTTCGGACTTGAAAATGTTGCAATTTGGCACAGTTCGATTTCGGACGGTGAAAAATTTGATATTCGTCGTAGAATGAAACAAAATAAGGTTAAAATCCTTGTGGGAGCAAGGTCTGCGGTGTTTGCTCCTCTTAAAAATATCGGGCTGATTGTGATTGATGAAGAACACGAAAGTTCTTATAAACAGACGGCTCCGCCCCCTTATTACAATGCGTGTGAAGTTGCCGAAAAATTGGCGAAAATTAACGGTGCAACAATTGTTAAAGGCTCTGCAACTCCTGATGTCTGCACTTATTTTCGTGCGGTTGAAAGCGGTAATTTGATTGAATTAAAGGAGCGTTTTAACAATGTTCCGCTTGCTCCCGTTTCGATTGTCGATATGAAAGAGGAATATTCCGCAAAGGGACAGCGTCAATTTTCAAAATATTTAATCCGAAAAATCGAAGAAAACCTTGAAAACGGCAAACAGACAATACTTTTGATGAACAGACTCGGTTTTTCGACAAAAATTCAGTGTCCGTCTTGCGGAGAAATTTTGACTTGTCCGCATTGTTCCGTGCCGTTGGTTTTTCACAAAAAATCCAACACTTTCAGATGTCATTGGTGCGATTATCAGACAAGTGTGCCTGAAACCTGCCCGTCTTGCGGTTCTTCGGAGTTTAAATTTTCTGGAACGGGAACGGAGAGGGTAGAAGAAATTGCCCAAAAACTTTTTCCTGACGCAAGAATTGCCCGTTTTGATTCGGACAATATGAACCACAAAAACGCTTATGCGGAAATGTTGAATGAATTTGAAAACGGAGATGTTGACATTTTAATCGGAACGTCAATGAGTGCAAAGGGTTTGGACAACGAGAATGTGACGCTTGTCGGGGTAATAAATTCAGACGGTTCGTTTGTTTTCCCTGATTTTCGTTCGTCTGAGCGGGGATTTCAACTTTTGACGCAGGTTGCAGGACGTGCGGGACGGGGAAGATTTGGCGGTTCTGTTGTCTTTCAGACGTTTAATCCTGATTTTTCTGTTATTGAGTCGGCGAAAGAACAGAATTATCAAAAATTTTATGAAGAAGAAATAAGAATGCGAAGAGAGTTCGGCTATCCGCCCTTTTCACAAGTAATTCGGCTGATTGTGTCGGGTATTGATGAAGGTCGTGTTTTTCAATCGATAAGTGAAATTTCTTCTCAACTTAACAAAATCGCTGAAAAATATAATATGTCGGAAAGCCTTTCTATTGGCACGGTTGCACCTTGTGCTTATGAAAAAGTAAATAACGAGTACAGATATGAAATTTTGGTTAAGAATTTTGCCGATAAGCAAGGTCACGCTTTGCTTTCCAAGTTTTATAAAACCGTAAAACTTCCGAATGATTTGCGGTTGAAAATCGACGTCAGTCCGATTGATTTGCTTTAATTTTCGCATGATTTTTGTGCGTAATATAATTGAGTTATGATTGGAAAGTTTTTCAAATTTTTATTGGGAATGGCAATTCTTTTTGCAATTTATTATGTCAGTTTTTTAATTTTGAAATTGACGGGAATTAAGTTGCCGCCTGCGATTTTGGGGTTGGTACTTTTTGCGTGGGGACTTTCTGTCGGGGTGATAAAAGAGGATTGGGTTAAGGTTGCGGTTGATTTTATGCTAAAAAACATGCCCGTTCTTTTTGTGCCGTTTATTGTCGGAATTGTGCTTTATAAGTCTGTTTTGACGGAAAATTTGATTGCAATTTGTCTTGTTGTGTTGGTTTCGACAACGCTTACGATTGTCGGGACGGGGTTGTTTGTTGAATACGGGGTGAAATTGCTAAGATTGCACAGAATGAGAGGTCATCACGATGATTAATCCGTTCGGCATAATTTCTACTGTTGTTTTGTTCAAAATTTTTGACAGATTTAAAAATTTCCCTTTAATCAAACCGTTTCCGCCATTGTTGGTCACGGGAATTTGTTTGATTTTGATTTTAAAAATTTTTGATATTGACTATAAAACTTATAATGAAACAGCGTCGTGGCTTACGTTTTTGCTAATTCCTGCGACAATTTCGCTCGGTTATCCGCTTTATAGAAATTTGAATATGCTTGTTAAAAATAAGCGGATAATTTATACGGCATTTTTTGTTGCAATGTGTTTGGCTTTGGTTACTACATTTTTAATCGGAAAGTTTTGTCATACGGAATTGACGATTATTCTTTCCATGCTGCCGAAGTCGGTTACAGCACCTATTGCGGTTGAAATTTCAAAAAGTTTGCATGGTGTTCCCGAGTTGACGGCGTGCTTTGTTTCTTTGACGGGGATTTTTGGGGCGTTGACAGGGCATAAAATTTTGAAGTTTATAAGGGTTAAAAATGATGTCGCCATAGGGCTTTCAATGGGTGCGGCAAGCCACGTTATTGCAACGTCAAAATGTCTTGAAACAGGCAGAGAAAAACAGGTCGTAATGAGTACATTGGCGTTGGTTTTGGTCGGAATTATTACGGCAATTTTTGCCCCTTTGTTATTGTTTCTGATTAATTAGTTTTTGTGATAAGATATTTTTATGAAAAACAAAAAATTATGGTTATTTGAATGTTTAATATTTTTAGGTATCGGGTTTTTACTTTTTAAATTCTTGTCTCCAATGTTTTTTGCATTAACCATCAGAGGTGATAGTATTTGCATGCAATATGATTATCTTATTACCCCTATTGCTCTTTTTTCCAAATCAGATCATTGTTGGTTTATTATGTCATTTTTTTGGAGTGCTATTGTTAGATTTCTCCCTGAAATATTGCAAATTCACCCTCAAGTTTGGTTTTCTGATTATTGTCCTTGGTTTTTATTTGGAATTTTTTATTTATTTCAACTTTCAATAGTTTTTAACTTTACGAAATATTTTAAAAATAATAAATATTTTTTATTGTGGTTGTTTATTACTGTTCCTTTACTTATCGGAATTGCAAATCGAACAGAAGCATTGTGGATGCTATCTGATGATTGCTGGTTTATGGCTTATTACTTTTTGCCGATTTTCTCGATTTTATTCTTTTCTTTGTTAGAAAAAAATTATGTAAAAAACGGTTCGATATACCCCCCCCCGAAATTTAATTTTTTATTTTTAAGTAATATGTTTTTGTTTATTGGTGTTGCTTTTTCTCATGAATATTCAAGATTTATATTATGTTCCTCTCTTTTTGTAGGATATATTTTACATTTTTTACTTATAAACAAAAACTTAAATCATTTAAAAAATATCATTATTTATGCCGTTATTGTATTCTTAAATTCATTTACCTTTTTTCTACAAACATATCACTCTTGGATTGGAGAAAAATTATATAAAGTGACAGAAATTCAGGAAAATATTACATTCTTTCTTTCTGGATATTATAAATATTTCTTTTCTGAAAACTATGTATTGCTATTTTTGATTATTTTTCTTTTAATTTTATCTTTTTCCTTTTTGAAAAACAGTGCCGAAAGAAAAAAGATAACAATTTTTTGCTTATCAACGCTGATTTCAATTTTGTTATTTCCTCTTCTTACAATGGTCGGTCATGAAGGTTCAAACCCCTATTTTATTCATACAGGTATAAGATTTTTAACAAAATTATATTTATATAACCTATTTTTATCTTTGTTAGGTTGGTTTGTATCAAGTTGTAAAATTAATAGTATAAAAATTTATACAACACTTTCTTGTTTTTTAATTTTGTTAATTCAGGTT
>SAMEA104315428__coassemble_1109_pt1 | contig 18421 bp, 15 predicted proteins | sample SAMEA104315428__metabat2_low_PE_039 | metagenome-assembled genome bin SAMEA104315428 (sample SAMEA104315428) | gut metagenome | biome: Monkey gut; feature: monkey-associated habitat; material: faeces | place: China | collected 2013
GACCTGCGGCGATTTTGTTCTCTGATGGGGATATTATGGGGGCAGTTCTTGACAGAAACGGTTTAAGACCTGCAAGATATTATGTTACGACGGATAATAAATTGATTTTGTCCTCAGAAGTCGGTGTTTTGGATATTCCTGCCGAAAAAATAGTAACAAAATCACGTTTGCAACCGGGCAAAATGCTCCTTGCGGATACCGTTAATAAGCGTATTATTTCTGATGAAGAATGTAAGGAATATTATGCAAACAGACAACCTTACGGTGAATGGCTCGATTCTCATTTGATTAAACTTGCGGACTTGCCTATTCCGAATAAGAAGGTTCCTTTCTATTCACAAGAGGAAAGAGATAAACTTTATAAAGTTTTCGGCTATACTTATGAAGATGTATCGAATGCAATTTTGCCCATGGCAACGAATGGTGCAGAGCCTACTGCATCAATGGGTACGGATATTCCGCTTGCAGTTTTGTCGGAAAAACATCAACCGTTGTTCAGTTATTTTAAACAACTTTTTGCACAAGTCACAAACCCGCCGATTGATGCTTTGAGAGAAAAAGTTATCACAGATACCACGGTTTATGTCGGCTCGGACGGTAATTTGCTTATGGAAAAGCCCGAAAACTGTACGGTTTTACAAATTAATAATCCGATTTTGACAGGCGTTGACTTGATGAAAATCAAGAATATGAAAGCGAAAGGTTTTAAAGTTGAAACAATTTCTTTGCTTTATTATAAAAACACTTCGCTTGAAAAGGCTTTGAACAGACTTTTTGTTGATTGTGACAGAGCGTATAGAAACGGTGCGAACATTTTGATTTTGTCGGACAGGGGGGTGGATGAAAACCACGTTGCCGTTCCGTCATTGCTTGCCGTTTCGGCTATTGAACAGTATCTTGTCACAACGAAAAAACGTACTGCTCTTTCAATTATTCTCGAAAGTGCGGAACCGAGAGATGTTCATCATTTTGCGACCTTGCTCGGTTATGGTGCAAGAGCGGTTCACCCGTATTTGGCTCACGAGTGTATTGAAGAACTCGTCAATAAAAATATGCTCAATAAAGAGTGCTATACTGCCATAAATGACTATAATAACGCTATTTTGCAAGGTATTGTTAAAATCGCATCTAAAATGGGTATTTCGACTTTGCAATCTTACCAATCTGCTCAAATTTTTGAGGCTGTGGGTATTTGCAAAGATGTTATTGATAAATATTTTACAAATACGGTCAGCCCTGTTGACGGAATCGGTTTGAAAGAAATTAACGAGGGCGTTGAATGGCGTCACAATCACGCTTTCGACCCGTTAGGACTTGGCGTTGACACAACACTTGACAGTATGGGTGAGCATAAACTTCGTAACGGAGATAATACGGAATCTCACATGTATGACCCGAAAACGGTTATTACATTGAGGGAAGCAACTCATTTAGGCTCTTATGAAAAATTCAAAGAGTACAGTGCAATGGTTGACGATGAAAGAAAACCGCATACGTTGAGAGGATTGATGGACTTTGTGTTTGACGAAAACGGCGGCATTCCGCTTGATGAAGTCGAACCTGCAAGTGAAATTGTTAAACGTTTTAAAACAGGTGCTATGTCATACGGCTCGATTTCTGAAGAAGCACATACCTGTATGGCAATCGCCATGAACAGATTGGGAGGTAAGTCAAACTCGGGCGAAGGCGGAGAGGAATCTTCCCGTTTCGGAACAGAGAAAAACAGTGCGATTAAACAGGTTGCATCAGGCAGATTTGGCGTAACGAGCGAATATTTGGTAAGTGCAAAAGAAATTCAGATTAAAATGGCACAAGGTGCAAAACCGGGTGAGGGCGGACACCTTCCCGGAAAAAAAGTTTATCCTTGGATTGCAAAAACAAGATATTCAACCCCCGGAGTTTCGTTGATTTCGCCTCCGCCTCATCACGATATTTATTCGATTGAGGACTTGGCACAGTTGATTTTTGACTTGAAAAATGCAAATAAAGATGCAAGAATTTCGGTCAAACTTGTGTCGGAAGCGGGCGTTGGAACGATTGCGGCAGGTGTTGCAAAAGCGGGTGCTCAAGTTGTTTTGATTTCAGGCTATGACGGCGGAACGGGTGCTGCTCCTCAAAGTTCAATTCACAATGCAGGCTTGCCTTGGGAATTGGGACTTGCAGAAGCACATCAAACGTTGATTAAGAATGGCTTGAGAACAAGAGTTAGTCTTGAAACGGACGGAAAACTTATGACAGGTCGAGATGTTGCAATTGCTTGTATTTTAGGTGCTGAAGAGTTCGGTTTTGCAACTGCACCGTTGATTTCTATGGGCTGCCTGATGATGAGGGTTTGTAACCTCGACACTTGCCCTGTCGGCATTGCAACACAAAACCCCGAACTTAGAGGTCGTTTCTGTGGAAAGCCTGAGTATGTAATGAACTTTATGACTTTCGTTGCGGAAGAACTCAGGGAAATTATGGCGAAATTGGGCGTCAGAACGGTTGATGAACTTGTCGGACGTACGGATAAAATTACCGTTCGTGAAAAACAAGTTACAGAAAGAGCCGCAAAGGTTTGCCTCGACTCGATTTTCGGTGCAAAAACAGATATTTCGACACACTTTGAACCGAAAGATATTTTCAATTTTGAACTTGAAAAAACGATTGATGAAAAGAACTTGGTTCCTACATTTGAACCTTATTTCAAGAAAAACAAATCTTTTGAACATTCGATTGATGTTTCGAGTGTAAATCGAACGGTAGGAACTATTTTGGGAGCGGAAATAACTAAAAAATTCGGTAATTCTTTGCCTGACGACAGATATGTAATTAACTGTAACGGCAGTGGCGGTCAGTCTTTCGGAGCATTTATTCCGAAAGGTTTGACGTTGAAAATCTTTGGCGACAGCAACGATTATTTCGGCAAAGGTTTGTCGGGCGGTAAATTGGTTGTTCGTCCCGATAAGAAATCCGAATTTGTTGCGAAAGACAACATTATTATCGGAAACGTTGCCCTTTACGGTGCAACTCAAGGACAGGCGTACATTAACGGTATTGCAGGCGAGCGTTTTTGCGTAAGAAACTCAGGTGCCGTTGCGGTTGTTGAGGGTTGCGGCGATCACGGTTGCGAATATATGACAGGCGGTCGTGTTGTTGTTTTGGGCAATACGGGCAAGAACTTTGCAGCGGGCATGAGTGGCGGTATTGCTTATGTTTTGGATATGAAACATGATTTGTATTTGAAACTTAATAAGCAAATGGTTACTATGTCTGAAGTTACCGAAAAATATGATATTAATGAACTTAAAAATATGATTAAGGCTCATTATAAGGAAACTCAATCACCGTTTGCTAAAGAAATTCTCGATAATTTCGATGCAAAATTGCCTTTCTTCAAGAAAATTACTCCGAATGACTATCAAAAAATGACAGTCACAATCAGCAGACTTGAGGAAAAAGGTATAAAACACGAGCAAGCAGAACTTGAAGCGTTTTATTTAAACAGATAATTCTTTGAAAGGAAAATATATGGGAAAACCAACAGGATTTATGGAATTTCAACGAAAAAACGACACGGTTATGCCGCCTTTGGAAAGAATTAAAAATTTTGACGAATTTCACGAACCGCTCGATAAGGACGAACGTCAGAAACAAGGTGCAAGGTGCATGAATTGTGGCGTTCCGTTCTGCCAATCAGGTATGGAACTCAATCACATGACAACAGGTTGCCCTTTGCATAACCTTATTCCCGAGTGGAATGATGAGATTTACAGAGGAAATTGGGAGCAGGCTCTTGCAAGATTGCTTAAAACAAACAATTTTCCTGAATTTACGGGAAGAATTTGTCCAGCACTTTGCGAATGTGCTTGCACTTGCGGACTCAACGATTCCCCTGTTACCGTCAAAGAAAATGAATTGACAATCATTGAAACAGGATACGAAAACGGTTGGCTAAAACCTAATAAATCACCAGTTAAGAGCGGAAAACATATTGCAGTTATCGGCGGAGGTCCGGCAGGGCTTGCAGTTGCCGACAGATTGAACAAACACGGACATTCTGTCACTGTTTATGAACGTGAAAACCGTGTGGGTGGCTTGCTTACTTATGGCATTCCGAATATGAAATTGGATAAATCAGTCGTCGATAGACGTGTTGCTCTTATGGAACAAGAAGGCGTTGTTTTTAAAACAAACACAAACATCGGATTTGATGTTCCTTTTGATGATATCGTCAGAAATTACGATGCTGTTGCAGTATGCTGCGGTGCAAAAAAGCCCCGTAACCTCAATGCTGAGGGGATTGACACAAATGGTGTTTATTTTGCGGTTGACTATCTCGGTGATGTTACGGCAAATCTTATGGGCGAAAAAAATAAACTTTTGATTAATGCAAAAGATAAAAATGTAATTGTTGTCGGTGGCGGCGATACAGGCGTAAATTGCGTTGAAACGGCTATCAGACAAGGCTGTAAGTCGGTTTATCAGTTGGAAATGATGCCGAAATTGCCCGATACAAGAGCGAAAAACAATCCTTGGCCTCAATATCCTAAAGTTTGCAAAGTCGATTACGGTCATGAAGAATCAATTGCCGTTTTCGGTCACGACCCGAGAATTTATCAAACAACGGTCAAAAAGGTTGTTTCTGATAAAAAAGGTCATATTAAAGAAATTGTTACGGTTGCGTTGGATTTCGTTAAAGATGAAAAAACGGGCAGAATGAAGCCTGTTGAGGTCAGTGGCAGCGAAAAAACAATCCCTTGTGACATTTTGCTCATTGCGGCAGGTTTTGTCGGTTGTGAAAATTATATTTCCGAAAAATTTAACCTCGATGTCAATGAACGTGGCAATATCAAGGCAAATTCACACGCAACAACAAAAGATAAAGTCTTTGTTGCAGGCGATGCAAGACGTGGACAATCGCTCGTCGTTTGGGCAATTTCCGAGGGTCGGGAATGTGCAAAAGAAATTGATAAATATTTGATGGGCTACACAAATATGGTTTAAAATTTTTTCTGTCAGCAATAGAAAACCCCGAAGTTTATTCGGGGCTTTTTTATTTGCAACTATTCGTGTTATCACTGGTAATTATTGATTTTTGATGTTGCAACAAATAGTGTTATCGTTGCGGTTTGTTTTTAAATCGCTATTTAACACAAATAGTGTTATTAAACGAAAGGGATTTTGAAAATCCTTTAAACACTATCTGTAATTTGTAAATTGAAGAGCGACGTCGTATTTATCTTCATTTTGTCGCATAAGTTTTATTATTTCTTGCAAGTCATCACGGCTTTTGCCAGAAACTCTGACTTGTTCGCCCTGAATAGCCGCTTGAACTTTGAGTTTTGAGTTTTTAATGTCGGCAACGATTTTTTTAGCAAGTTCCATCGTTAAGCCTTTTTTGAGGTTCAAAACTTGTCTGACTTTTCCGCCTAAAGCGTTTTCGACTGGTTGAGGGTCTAAAATTTTGATGCTCAAATTTCTTTTAACCATTTTTGATTGGAGCAAATCGACAATATTTCTGAGTTTCATATCATCTTTTGTTGTAATTGTGATTGATTTATCTGCTTCAAGTTCGATTTCAGAGTCGCTGTCTTTGAGGTCAAATCTTGAGAGGACATCTCTTTTTACCTGATCAACCGCATTGACCAATTCTTGTTTGTCGAATTCTGACACAATATCAAAACTGCAATCTTTTGCCATAAAATTTCCTTTCGTTATCTTAGCCGTTTCCTTGAGTATGTAACCAATTTGGCTTGTTCTTTGACATATTTTCTAATTGCCGGAGTGATTATCAAATCGGGTTCGGAGTTGCAAAAATCATCAAGCATTGTAACTTCGATTTGCGTTTTTCCCATCGCTCCGTAAATCAGGGCAATTGTAATATCATCAAGTGCATTTTTGCGATTTTTTTTGTGATATTGAAGCTTTTGCTCAAGAATATTTTGTTTTCCGTACGCTTCAACCAAGTTTTTGTAGTACTCAAAATAAAGAGGGTATTTTTTTATTGCTTCTTCAAATTTTGCCTCTGCAAGTTCAGGGTAGCCGATTGTTATGTACGTTCTGCCCAAGTTGTTGTAATAAACCGATGACGCTTGAGAATTGGGGTTTAACTCTATTGCAAGTTCAAATTCTTTTATAGCCCCGAAATAATAATATTCTTTCAAATACATCAAGCCTAAATTATTATGTCTTGCCGCATTTTTTTCAGCATCAATCGTATAATGCACGCTAACTTCGGGCAAATTGTTTGCTCCGCAAAGAAAAATTGTTGAAAAAAGTAATAACGAAACCGTTAAAAATTTTCTCATAACAAATCCGTTTCAAAACCCTCGTATGCCATAAAGCAACCGTCAAATTGCTTTTTATAATATTTTTCAATATTCTTCAATTTTTCATCATCATAAGACGGGTCAAAGTGGAAGAATGCTAATTTTTTTGCTTGTGCGGCTTTTGCCGTTTCAATCGCCATTTCAAATGTCGAGTGACCAAATCCTTGTTTCGGTGCAATTGGTGAGAGATAATCTTCGCCCGAATATTGGCTGTCGTGGATTAACAAGTCCGTATTTCTTGCGAAAAACGCAAGTTTTTTATCCCCGCCGATGTAACTTTCTTTATCTGTTGCATATACCATAGTTTTTCCGTGGTATGCAATTTTGTAAACCATTACGCCCTCTGTGCCGTGAGCGTATGATTTCATACAACTTACAATAACTTCATCATCAACAGGAATAATGTCGTCTGCCGAAATTACACGTTTTCTGAGCGGTTCGGGGCTGTTTTTTGAAAAAATCAAAATTTCACCCTCTGTAATATTTGAAATTTCAACATCAGCCGAAATATCGTTCATACAAACAGGAAACGATTTATCGTAAAGAAGTTGGTGGAGATTTGCCTCTAAGGATTCCGCATAATCGCTGAAGCCGTAAACTCGAATTCTTGAGGTCAAAACATTTAACGGCTTAAAAAAGTTAAAACCCTGAATGTGATCAGCGTGAATATGACTGAGCAAAATTGTTGCGTTTATTGGCGTTCTTTGGAAAAATTCGTCCGAAGATGCGATATGTTCTTTCATAAGTTCGTTGCCAAGCGAGATAATTCCCGTTCCGGCATCAAGTATAATCAAATGACCGCCTACATTGACTTCAACGCATGATGTATTTCCGCCAAAGTCCAAAAAACTTCTGTGAGGTGTCGGGTAAGACCCTCTTATTCCTCTGAATTTAACAGAAAATTTATTAATACTCTCAGTCATTTGATTAACCTCATCTTAGTTCAATTTTAACGATTTTTTCCTTTTTTGTCCAATAAATTCCGACCTATTTTTTGTTGCATTTGCAATTTCTTTTGCCGCAACCGCATTGGCAGACTTTATTTACTGTTATGACTGCTTTTTGGTCAGATTCTTTTCCACAAGTTGACCAAGCGATTTTTGATTTTGCAATTGCTTGAACATTTGTCAAATTTGTTTCTTTGTAATCAAACGTGAAAACGGTCTTGTCAGAACGATTGTCGATTGTTATAAATCTCAAAGCAATCGGGTAACTTGTCAAAGAGGGTGATGCAACTTCAACAATGTTGTCCGTTTGACGGATTTTGTTTGCGTGGAAGTGTCCGCCCAAAACCAAAATCGGGTTGTCGTATTTTTTTACAATTTCATTGAATGCGTATAAATTTACAATATCGTGGTCACGAGAAACCGTCGGATAAACTGTCGGGAAGTGCATAAATATTACGATTACATCATCTCCCGCTTCGCATATTGCTTTGTCTAAAAATTTCAATTGTTCGGGGGGAAGATATCCTCTCGGAGTGCTTTTTTGGTCATAAGCAGCATCTAAGCAGATGAAAGTCATATCTTTTTTAGGTTTGAATGTGTAATAAGTTTTGTCGGATGCAAATCCTTTCGGATTAATTTTATTCAACAATTCAATGTGTTTTTGTTTGTTCAAATCGCCGTTAGCCGCAACATCGTGGTTTCCGAGGCAATAATACCAAGGTGTCGGCAAAACTTTGTTCAAATAGTTATACATAAATTCAAAATCTTTGGCAATCGGTCTGTCTGCCGCATCGCCCGTTACTAATGTAAATTTGACGTTCTTTTCTTCTTTGATTTGCTTTGCAGCGTCGTCAAGAACGGGAAGTGCATAGTATTTCATTTTAAAACTTTTTGAATTTTCAGGTCTGGGGGCATCAGGATTGTAGTGAATATCTGAAATTTGAGCAAATTTCAAAGTTGTCGCAATTGCCGATACAGGGGTTGAAAATGCGAAAATCAAAAGTAATGCAAAGATTTTTGCCAAAAATTTATTCTTCATAAAAACACTCCTTAATTTTTTTCATTATAGCAAAAAAAATCTGTTACGTTATAATGTGTTAAGAAAGAAAAAGTCATGCAGTTTGGAAATGAAATCGTAATAATTGAATTAATAGGTATAATTGCCTTTGCCATATCGGGTGCGATAGTTGCGATTAAGCGTAATTTTGATATTTTCGGAATTATCGTTCTGGGCGTAATTACGGCTGTCGGCGGCGGTGCTATAAGAGATATTATTTTGGGAATTATTCCTCCTACAATGTTTAAACATTCGTTGTATGTATTTGTCGCTTTTATAACGTCCTGTGCCGCTTTCGGGCTTGCTGCCGTTATGGCGGTCAAGTTTAAGAAAAATAAAGAATTTTTTATGGACGTCGTAAACTTTTTCGACGCAATCGGTTTGGGGGTTTTTGCCGTAACGGGTACGAATACGGCTGTTGTTGCAGGGTTTGCCAATAATCCCTTTTTGGCGATTTTCGTAGGTGTTATTACTGGTATCGGCGGTGGCATGTTGAGAGATATTTTGGCAGGAAGAGTTCCTTTTGTACTCTACAAGGACATTTACGCTTCTGCCGCTATTGTCGGTGCAAGTTTGTATTATTTTATGTATATTAATGGCGTAAATGCTGCGGTTTCAGTAACTTCGACGATTATAATCACTATTTTGATAAGACTTGCCGCATCTTTTTATCATTTGAGTTTGCCGAGAATTCCAAAACTTTACATAAAAGATGAAGAGGACGAATAGGCTTTTGTTATAAGGCTTTTGCCGTTGTTTCTCTTTGAATTTTACACTGTTTTTTGTTTTTGCTAAAATCATATCAAAATTGTTTTTAAAGGAGAAAAAATGAAAAGATCAATAAGATTAGATAAAATTCCTCCGTACCTTTTTGCGGAAATTGACCGCAAAATCAATGAAGCAAAGGCAAACGGAGTGGATATTTTGAGCCTTGGAATCGGCGACCCCGATACTCCGACGCTTGAAGACGTTGTGGCAGAAATGCATGTTGCTATTGATAATCCTAAAAATCATGATTATCCGCCCTACAACGGTACAAAAGAATTTCGTGAAGCGGCATGCGATTGGATGAAAGAACGCTTTGGGGTTGAACTTGACCCTGACAAAGAAATGCTTGCAAATATCGGTTCAAAAGAAGCAATTGCTCACGTTTTCTTTGCTTATGTCGATGAAGGTGATTATACACTCGTTCCCGACCCCGGATATCCCGTTTACAAAAATGCAACCATTTTTGCAGGCGGAATTCCTTATTCTATGCCTCTTTCGGCAGAAAATAATTTCTTGCCCGATTTTGATAAAATTCCTGAAGAAATTGCTAAAAAATCAAAAATTATGTTTTTGAATTACCCGAACAACCCGACAGGTGCGGTTTGTGACCTCGAATTTTTCAAAAAAGCAGTAGATTTTTGTAAAAAATACGATATTCTTCTCTGTCATGACCAAGCATATTGTGAAATGACTTACGACGGATATGTTGCACCGTCTGTTCTTCAAGTTGAGGGTGCAAAAGATATCGCAATCGAATTCTTCTCACACTCAAAATCATACAATATGACAGGTTGGAGAGTCGGCTTTGTTTGCGGTAACGAAGAGGCGATTACGGCACTCGGAACTATCAAAAATAACATTGACTCGGGCGTATTTAAGGCTATTCAACAGGCTGCTGTTGCGGCGTTTAAAACTCCGAAAGAAAGAATCCAAAAACTCAACAATATGTATAAAGAACGTAAAGAAGTTATGGAGCAAGGCTTGAGAGAATTGGGCTGGGATATTGTTCCGTCAAAAGCAACGTTCTACCTTTGGGTTCCTGTTCCGAAAGGATTTACGTCAGAAGAATTTGTAACAGTAATGCTTGAAAAGGCACACTTGGTTGTTCCTCCCGGAAACGGTTACGGCAAGTACGGGGAAGGTTTCTTCCGTATTGCTTTGACAAAACCAGTTGATGATATCAAAGAAGCATTACGTCGTATGAAAGAAGCAGGAATTTCTTACAATATGACAAAATAGGTTAAAAACGTAGCGGCGATTAAAAAAATCGCCGTTTTTATTTTCAAAACAAAAAGGCAGCACTTTGCCGCCTTAGAAATCCTCTCTCTCAAGTTCAATGGTTATTTTATTGTTTTAAACAGATTTTTAACCATTGAGAAAAATCCTGTTTTGCGAGGCGTGAAAACATCTGCCGTTACAAGATTTACAAAATGTTTGTTAAACCCTTTGTGAGCCAAAGGAGTTGCCGTAAATTCTCTTTCCAAAACGAAACTTGTTTCTTCCACAATTTCTTTTGTTAACATTCAAACCACCCTTTTCGTTATTACAATATCAAATTTTTTTACAATTAAAATCATCTGTTTTATTGAAAATCTGATTAATTTGATTTACGATTTTAGAGAAATTGCCCGAATGTCACATGAAATGGGCGAAAATATTTGGTATCCTTAGTCAAATGAGGTCAAAATGAAGAAAGTTACAAAAATTTCGATTTTTATATTTACATTGCTTGGTTTGTGCTTATCTGCTTATCTTTGCAAGATTTATTACGATGCAAACTTCAACCCTTATGCACTTGCAAGTTTTTGCTCAGTCAGCGAATTTGTCGATTGCGATGGGGTCGCAAGAACTACATACTCACAGTTTTTCGGCATACCTCTTTGCCTTTGGGGAATGTTCTTCTACCTTTTCGTTATGGCAATGCTTTTTGCTGATAAACTCTCTAAATTCAAACTTTTTAAGTTTATGGAAGTTTTCAAAAATCCTCAATCGTATATTTTCTGCCTCGCTTTGTTGTCATTTTGTATTTCGATGGGGCTTGCTGGAATTTCCCTCTTTGAAATTCAAAAAATCTGTGTGCTTTGTATAACGACTTATTTGGTTGATTTGGCACTTGCTATTATTGCAAAAGATTTTTCAAAATCTTTGATTTTTGAACTTAAACAATCCATTTCTGATTTTATTGATGCGATAAAAATTAAAAAATACCTTATAGCCTTTGTTGCCGTCGTAGTGGCATTTTCTGGGGTGTTGACTTATACGACATTGAGTAATGTTTTGACTCCGCAGATTAAAAATATGAAAATTAAATTTTCGGGCGAAAAATCTTATCCGACTGACCAAAACGTTATGGGTGAACCGAATGCTAAAGTTACAATTCATGAGTATTTTGACTATAATTGTGCATCTTGTTATATGCTCGGAATTTCTTTGGAAAGAGTTATGACCGAACTTAATGACGTAAGAATTGTTCAACACAATATGCCTCTTGATTCTGCCTGCAATCCTTTGCTCAAAACGGGCGGACATCAGGGCTCATGTCAAATGGCAAGATATGCTCTTGCAGCAAAAAAGCAGGGCAAATTCAGAGAAGTTCACGAAATTTTCTTTGACAAAACTCCTGCTTCCGAGGAGGAAATTATCCGACTTTTGAAGCAAGATAAAACTATCGATATCAAAAAACTCAAGGAAGACGCAAATTCTCCCGAAATTAAGGCTGAATTGAAACAAGAAATTGACGATGCGATAAAGAAAGAAATTGAGGCAACTCCGACTGTCATTATAAATATGGAAAAAATTACGGGAAATCTTCCGTATTACACGATGAAAGAAAAATTGCTCAAATTGGGAGCAACGGAGAAATAATATGGATAAAATTCTGCTCCATTCCTGTTGTGCCGTATGTGCGGGCTATCCGCTTGATTTGTTGCGGGAAGAGGGTTTTGAGCCTGTCGTGTATTTTTTTAATCCGAACATTCACCCAAAACAAGAGTATGACAGACGTTTGGCGGAACTTGTCCGTTATTGCAAGAAGCAAAATATTGAGTTGATAATTGAAGAAGAGCCTTGTGACGGCTGGTTTGAGTTTGTTAAAGGGCTTGAAAGTGAACCTGAAAAAGGTTTGCGTTGTCATAAATGTTTTGAATATCGTTTGATGAGAACGGCGAAAAAGGCTAAAGAACTTGGTATTACTCAATTTACAACTACATTGTTTGTAAGTCCGCATAAGGTCAGAAATGATATTATTAATGAGGGGCAAAAAGCCGCTATGGCTTATGGCGTTGAGTTTTTGGATAAAGATTTCAGGAAGAAAGACGGTTTTTTGAAAACCATGAAAATAGCAAAGGCTGAAAATTTTTACCGCCAAACATATTGCGGTTGCAAATTTTCAATTCGCAAAGAAACCGTTACAATGCCTTAATCATATGAGTGAAAAAGGTTGATTTTTATTTTTGAATTTATATAATTACAACATATTTTCAAATTTATTGTGTTGTTTTAGTTATTTAAGGAAAAGGAAAAAATTATGCAAGAACTCGAAAAGCAATTCCACATCAGATGTGTTGAAGGCGATGTTGGTCGTTATGTAATTCTCCCCGGAGACCCCGGTCGTTGCGAATCTATCGCAAAATTGTTTGACAATGCTCATCATGTTGCACAAAACAGAGAATATAACATATACACAGGCACATTGTTAGGCGAAAAAGTTAGTGTTTGCTCAACAGGTATCGGCGGTCCTTCAGCGTCAATCGCAATGGAAGAACTCCACAATATCGGTGCTGATACGTTTATCAGAACTGGTACTTGCGGTGGTATTGATTTGAACGTTCAATCAGGTGATATCGTTGTTGCAACAGGTGCAATCCGATTTGAACACACTTCAATGGAATACGCCCCGATTGAATACCCTGCTGTTGCAAACCTTGATATTACAATTGCTCTTCGCCAAGCATCACTCGCAATGGGCAAAACAACTCATACAGGCGTTGTTCAATGTAAAGATGCTTTTTACGGTCAACATAGCCCTGCTAAGATGCCTGTTTCTTACGAACTTCTTAACAAATGGGAAGCATGGAAACGTTTAGGCGTTAAGGCTTCTGAAATGGAATCAGCAGCATTGTTTGTAGTTGCAGATGCTCTCAAATGCCGTTGCGGCTCTTGCTTCCACGTTATTTGGAACCAAGAAAGAGAAGCAGCAGGCTTGGATCAAAAAATGAGCGAAGATACTTCTTCATCTGTAAAAGTTGCTGTTGAAGCATTGAAACTCATCATTGAACAAGACAGAGCAGCAAAAAAATAAGCAAAAAAATAGTTTTTGTATAAAATTATTTAATTTAAAAGGATTGTAAGAAATTGCAATCCTTTTTTGTTATATAATGTTTTTGAATTTTATTCTAATAAAAGGAGAAGGATATGTTTGATGTAGTTACAATCGGAAGTGCAACAAAAGATGCTTTTATTGAAACAGACGGTGCAAATATTGTTTCTGTGTCGCAAAAGGACAGTAGCAGGGCTTTTATGGCATATCCTTACGGCTCCAAAATCGAAATAAATAATTTTAATATCGCAATCGGCGGTGGTGCGGTCAACACGGCGTGTAATTTTGCAGGACTTGGCTTGAAAACGGCTACAATTGTTAAGGTCGGTGAAGATTCGACAGGAAAAGATATTGTTAAAATGCTTGAAAAACGTGGAATTTCTACAGATGCTGTCGTGTTTGATAAAGATGAAAATACGGGCTTTTCAGTGATATTGTTGAGTTTTCAAGGCGATAGAACAGTTCTTGCCCACAGAGGTCCGAATGCTACTATTAGCAAAAAAGATATCGATTTTGATATGATTAAAAGCTCAAAATGGCTTTATATTGCACCTTTGAACGGTGAAAGTACGGAAGTTTTGGATAAAATTGCAGATTTTGCTGAAGAAAATGATGTAAATATGGCGATTAATGTCGGCACAAGCAGTATTAAACGTGGCGAAAAATATCTCGATAAAATTCTAAAAACTGCCGAAGTCGTTGTTATGAATGCGGAAGAGGCAAGTATGCTGACAAAAATCCAAGTTCGCCCCGATTCCAAAACCGAGAAATTTTCTGAGTGCAAAATTCACCCCGATATTATTAAAATGCTCAAACATTTGAAATCAACACACGCTAAAATTGTTGTTATCACTGACGGAGGCAACGGTGCGTATGCTTATGACGGAAAAATGTTTTATCAATGCGGAGAATTTCCCGCAAAAGTTGTAAGCACTTTGGGGGCAGGAGATGCTTTTGCCTCAACGTTTGTGAGCGTTTTGCATCAATCAGGTTGGGATATTGAAAAATCTCTGAAATTTGCAGCAATTAACGCAGCATCTGTTGTCGGAAAATTTAATGCTCAAGACGGACAACTTTCGATGGAAGAAATTGAACGCCGTGCAAACAACGCCCCCGACTTTCAAGTCTGCAAGATGGCTGATTAATTGATTTGTTGTCTGTATTTATTGTCATTGCAAGAAACTCTTTGATTTTCGTGGCAATCCAAATCACGCAGTCATCGTCATACTGAGGCTTTAGCCGAAGTATCTGTTTGCTGTGGTTTTTATCAGATTTTTCGGATTTCGTCCTCAGAATGATGGAAAATGATTATGTTCAAGTGTTTAGTGTCATTCTGAGGCTTTAGCCGAAGTATCTATGAAAGTATTTGTGAATTAGATTCTTCGTGATAAATCCCTCAAAATGACAAAAATAAAAAAGTATTTCTCATTCATTGTCATTGCGAACGAAGTGAAGCAATCCAGTGTTTAATCATTCATTGGATAAATGTGTGGATTATGGACTGCCACGGGCAATCCCTCGCAGTAACAGTAACTTTTTGAATTATATTAATTACCGTCATATTTAGCGAAGCGGATTTGCGTAGGCTGAAGCGGAGCGGAACGCCGAAGTAACGAAAAGTCAAACGAGTGATAACGAAGTGAAACGAGTAGCGACTTTTCGTGAAGCAAATCCAAGACAGCGAAATATCTGTTTCTATTGCCGTTTAACAGATTCTTCGGTTTTTACAAAACCTCAGAATGACGGGATATGAGTATGTTCAAGCGTTTGCTGTCATTCAGAGCCTTTAGTCGAAGAATCTATGAAAGTATTTGTGAATTAGATTATTCGGGATAAATTCCTCAGAATGACAGTTAGATTATGGATTGTCAAGTCCTCACTGCGTTCGTCCTCGCAATGACAATGTACAACGTAAATTTTCCAAGATTCTTCTGTTTTTGCAAACCTCAGAATGACGGGAAATGATTATGTTCAAGCGTTTACTGTCATTCTGAGCCTTTAGGCGAAGAATCTATCAAGTGATTGCGAATTAGATTTTTCGATTTTTGCTAAACCTCAGAATGACATTTACCCATAACCTGACCATTACTTATTTTTAACAAATATTAATCCCCCCTCTTGACTGAGAGTAACTCTCAGGTTGTAAAATATTTTTTTAGATTTAAGGAGATAAAAATGTACAAAAAGATTATTTTTTCTTTGATTTTATCGGCGTTTATTTTAAATATAGGAGATTTTTGTATGGCAGCACTTTCGGAAAAAGAACAAAATATTGTAAAAATCGCATCTTATACTGCGAAAGGTGATTTACAAAACTTGGAAAAAAGTTTGAATGTTGCACTTGATGAAAAATTATCAGTCAACGAAATTAAAGAAATTCTTGCTCAAAGTTAGGCATATTGCGGGTTTCCGAGAAGTTCAAACGGAGTCGGCACTTTTATGAAAGTTGTTGGCAGTCGTCAGGGCAAAAATGATGTTATCGGTGAAGAGGGCAAAGTTTTGCCTAAAGATACCGACAAATTTGCTTATGGCGACAAGGTTCAAGTCGAGTTGACGGGCAATCACGTTACGGGCAAATTGTTTGATTTTTCGCCTGCAAGTGACCAATATTTGAAAGAACACTTATTTGCTGATATTTTTGCAAGAGGTAGTTATCTCAATCCGTTAACAAACGATGTCGTTAATATTCCTGCGGGTGTAAAACATTGGCACGGTGCGGCTAAGGACAGTTGGTTCTCTCATATTGCAATCGCTGTTCCGGCAGAGGGTGCAACGACTGAATGGCTTGAAGAAGTTTCTGATGAAGAATATTCAAAGTTAAAATAGTCTGCCATCATATTGAAAGAGCCTTTTTGTTAAGGTTTTGTGTGACTAAAGTCAACTTTTCGGTTTATTTTTCGTTCTTTTTAATTCTATTTTTCAAAAAATTCTTAATTTCTCTTGTGTAATTCATTCTTTGAATTGTACGGGGGGTTCGATTATCAGGAAATTCAATATAGAGTTCAATACCTGAGTTTGTAGAAAAAGTTGGAATGATTCGTTTAATCTGTTCTAAATAAATAGGTTGCTCTATTCCTGATTATTGTTATCTTTGTTCAAGGACTCAAAGTCGATGACGTTATTCAAATCAGACAACAAGCAGAAATGTTCGCACGATTCAAAAAGATGTTTTTCAGGCTGAATGTCATCTGTCATATTATTTTTTTCTGAACAAAGTCCCGTTTGCGACGAAATGTCCGTATTCGGCTTAAATCCGAAGTGTGCACAAGCACCGCAAACATGTAATCTTAATCCGCCTGATTGCATTTTTTCGGAAAGTTCATCAAGTGCTGCTTTTACTGACGGGTGAGTGTTCGTTACTAAAGTTTTTGATTTATATCTGAAAATAATTTTCTTTCCGTCACCTGTATTTTTGACTTCAGCAGTGCATTTGAGCATATTTTCGCCATCAGAAACCATAACGGTTTCTCCGTCCCCTCTAGGAATTTCAGAGTTAATTTCTTTTTCTTCCTCTTCGTCCTTTTGGTGATTATGTTTTGTCGGGAAAATATCGCCCAAAAGTTTGTAAACAGGGTACAAACAAAGCATAATCGGATTAATTTTTTCATCAGCAGAAACAAGTAACGACAAGACAAACAACGCAAGCGTTACAACTGCAGAGGTCGTAATATATTTTATGTCATAGAAAAACATATTTTTGACTTCAAAATGATACAAGAAAACGAAAAATCCCAAATAGAGGAAAATGACTGCCAAGGCGGGAAATCTTAACGTGCTGAGCAAATATTCTCCAATTTTCCAATTTGAAACAATTTTGCCCAATCCGTATTTGAAAACAGATAATTTGTCCCCCAATGTCAACGGCAAATCTGTTCCAAATTCGACTTTTGTGCGAACTTCGGGAGCAAAAACAGGTAAATAACCCTTACTTGCCAAAAACAAAGAATACATATATTCTGTTCTTTTGTCTTTAAAATCAACGCATTGCATTTTTTCAAGAACTTCCTGCTTAATCGCAACCGCACCTGAATCAATCGGCGAAATTAATTTCAAAACAGCACGTGAAGTGTTGAAAATTCTGTTGTAATATTTTGCCGCAACATTGTATATAGCCGCTAAAATATCCCCTTTTGCAACAATGTACTCTCTTGCGGGAACAATAACGTCATTAGAAAATAATGCGATATTGATGTTTGAGAGGAAATCGTCTTTGACAACTCTGTTTGAATCAAGAAATACGAAAGCGTTGACGTTTCTGAACGAAATCAATCTTTCTAAAAGCCATGAAAGTGCTTTGTCCTTGCCCATTGCAGTACCTTTATTTATACGCCAAACCTTGACTCCACCCATCTGTTCGACAACATCGGGATATTCGTCGGTAAAATTATCAAAAACAACATGAATTTGATAATTTTCTTTGGGATATTTTTGCAATTTGAGCATATTAACAAGTTCGACGACACCTTTTTGCCCATGTTTTGCGTAAATAATGACGATTAAATTACCGGGTAAATCTTCCGCAAGATATTTTTGCTCAAGACCTAATTGCTTTTTCTTTGTTGCCGAAAAAACCGCAACGGCATAAGCGATTAAGTATAAAATTAAACCGATAAATAATAAAATTAATATATTAACTATAATGTCATCAATAAGCATGGTAACGCACCTCTATGACTTAATTTTACCCGAAAAAAGAGAATAGTTCCATAAATCAAATTCTCATGCTTATCAAGTTATTGTAAAAAATTATTAAGATTTAAAATAAAAGACTACACAAAATGAAACATGTGTCATAACATGCCTGTATAACACAAATCCCCAAATCTCCTCCCAAGATTATTAAGTATATTTGCTGCAAGAAGCAGCATTTTTTTTGTAAAAAATTCAGATATTGCGGGGTTTTTAGGGCGTGAAGAAAATTTTGTTGATAAAAATTTTTCAGTGCGTACAATAAGTTTGTAAGACTGAATGCGCGTATAGCCCAGCTGGATAGAGCGTTTGGCTACGAACCAAAAGGTCG
>SAMEA104315428__coassemble_1114_pt1 | contig 18358 bp, 14 predicted proteins | sample SAMEA104315428__metabat2_low_PE_039 | metagenome-assembled genome bin SAMEA104315428 (sample SAMEA104315428) | gut metagenome | biome: Monkey gut; feature: monkey-associated habitat; material: faeces | place: China | collected 2013
GCATTCTACATGATATTTCAGCCCTAAAATATCGTTAACATTTCTTAATATTTTATCCTAAAAAGGGATTAAAAAAATCATGAAAACCCTCGCCTTTACATGGTTTTCATGATTGCCTATATTTGTGAAAAATAATATAAATGTATTAAATTATATACATGTAATAAAATCTGACATATTTAGAGCCAAAAGATTTTTTATTTCAGCAAAATTATTTGTTTTAGCGAAAACAATCGCAAAAATCGGATTGTTTTTATAGTTAATTTTTCGTATCTCAAGAGGATTTGAGATATTTTCGAGATATTTATCATAATCAATGTTTATAATTTTATCAATGCAGTTTGGAATATCGCCGATTGTAAAATAATAAATCAAATCGTCTTTTTCAGCCAAAATCTTGTTCCAATCAGGCTTTTGCTGTTTCAAGAAGTGTTCGTAAATATTTACACCCCAAGCAAAATAAGTTATATCCGTAATGCACCAACCACAAAATCTCAAGGGGTTAAGTTCAATCGGGATAGCCATTTTGCCGTCATATCTGAGTTCCAAATGGAAAGGGAAATTCTTATAATTTGCAACTTTTCCGATTTTGTCCAAAAGTTCCTTAAAAATCGGCAAATGCTTTGTCAAGATTGACTTTGAGGTAAAATATACCCTGTCTGAAACATCTTTACCGTCAAAAAACGGGTGCATATATATATTTAATACAGTCGCCTCGCCTTTATCGTCAAAGTAAGCATCGACAGCAAATTCGTCACCCTCAATCATTTGCTCGATTATAAATTTATCCGTATCAACAACATTAAGCGGGAAAATTCCTTTAATTTTTTTAATCTCTTCACCAAGTTTTGCAGCAGTTTCAGACCACTCCAATTCGTTTTGAGCAGGAAAAACGCCAAAACTCAAAAAGCCGATAGCAGGCTTTAAAATCAAAGGGAACTTTAATTCTTTTGTTGAAGTATTTTTTATTTCAGAATAAGAAATTTCTTTGAAAAAATAATCAGGAAAAATTTGCTTAATAGCCGCACGAAAACTCGCTTTATTCTTTGAAAGTGCAATCATATCAACAAGTTTTGAGCCTTTTAAGTTGTTCAAAATCCAATCAATAGAATTTTCAGAATTTGAATAAACAAGTTCATTTTTGGCAATTTCTTTCGCCTTATCCGAAGAAATCAACTCGTTTTCAGAGAAAAATTCTCTTGCGACCTCATTATCAAGTACAGAAAATTTATTCTTTTTGATTGTTTCGACTAAAAAATCAGAAACGTACGGTTTTTCTAAAATAATCATGTTTCACCTTTAAAATGTAATATCATTAAGTTGAAATTTAATAACTTTTGACAAATCAGCAATCGAAAGTTGAACCTGATAGCCGATTTTCCCCGCACTAAAAATTATAGTGTCAAAATTTTGAGCAGAAGAATCAATAGTCGTTGTGAAAAATTTCTTCATACCAACAGGCGAGCAACCACCGTGAATATAGCCGGTCAAAGGCAAAAGTTCCTTCGACTTTATCATCTCGACATGCTTTTCGCCGACTGCCTCAGCAGCCTTTTTCAAGTCGAGTTCAGAACAAACAGGAACGAGAAAAACGAAATAATGACCTGATTTTCCAGCCGTAACAAGGGTTTTGAAAACTTGTTTTGGGTCTTGACCAAGAACTGTCGCAACGTCAATTCCACTGATAGCGTCAGTTTCAGCGTAACAATGGCTGACATATTTGACCTTCTTTTGGTCTAAAATTCTCATTACATTTGTCTTTTCAATATTTTTTGACATAATATCCTCGTTATTTTTCGATGACTGTAACTCTGCCCTCACGAACAGCGTCAATAGATTTGTGTTTTTTCAAATATTTTAAAACGATATCTTGTTCTTTGCCTACAAGTTGGACATTTTTTGCATTTTGCAAAATCAATTTTGTACGTTTATCAAGGAATAAATACCCCGCAACCACGCACTTTACAGTATCTTTCTCAGACGGATTATTTGAGTTAATTTTTCTAACCACATTATTATTTTTATCCACAAAAACTATATCTTTAACGCAAATAGTGTCAGGATTTTGAGGATTTTTTACAGTTTTATCGACAACATATTTCATACCGTGAACCTGAATCATCTGAGAATTGTCCGTCGTCATACTCGTCAAAGCCTCAGTGTTGAGCAAGTCAACAAAATCTTTTTCGGTTAATTCAGCATAAAACATTTGACCGTTAAACGGTAGCATTGAATATTTAACCTGATATGTGGTAATTTCGCCAACAAGACCTCCACGAACTGTCGGAGAGTGAACCAATACCACATCAGGATTTTTACCCTTAGCAGCCTCAAAAGCAGCGTCACACAAGAGATTTGCAGTCGGATTTTCAAGGTTGCGTTCTTCTGTTGTACCGCTTGACACAAATGGTGTTTTCGCTACTGCCACGACCTTATCAACCCCCAAAGCCTTTTCAACAATACGCTGAATTGTTTTATCTGTCGGTGAATTTTTATCAATTCTGATATGATTGTTACTAATAGTGTTTTTCTTACTGTCAGTTATGATAACACCATTGGTGTTAAATGTAACTTTTAAGTTTCCAATATCTTTAGCCATACCGCAAGTCTGAACAATCACAACGGGTTCGCCCTTTTTTGACAAGACCAAATTTGTCAAATGAGTTTTATCAACATCTTTTGTCTGAATACCGTCAATCTCAAGGTGAGTATGACCGCCCAAAATAACATCAATACCCTCAGTATTCTTGGCTATTTCAAGGTCGCCGCCGTCACCGAAGTATCCCAAATGGCTGACTAAGATAATTTTATTAACACCCTGTTCTTCGAGTTTTTTAACCTCTGCATTAAGAGCAGCCGATGTCCCGTTTGGGTCATAAACAGAAACTTGATTGTCTTTATCAAACAAACCCAAATTTACGCCAATCGGTGCAGCACCAATAAATCCGTACTTTTCACCGTTTTTTGTCATAACGTACGAACTAAAAAGTTTATTTTGATTTTTCAAAGTATTAAGCGGGTTTCCGTCAGGAATGTCCATATTTGTCATCAATGTAACAAATTTACCCTTAGCAAGTTCTTTAGAAAGTTGATGAGAGCCGTCATCGAACTCGTGGTTGCCAAGTGTAAAAAGTTCAACACCTGCAATATTTAACAACTTAGTCATTGCAGCATTTCTTTTATGGTTTCTGCCGATATACATATCACCTTGGGTTGAAATAAGTGTCGTTTCAGGATTTACAGACTTTTTTATTTTATTTAATTCTGTTATCAATTTTCCTAAATTTACAAGTTCGCCGTGAGTATCATTTATATAATAAATGTTCAAATTAGCGGTTGAATTGCCCTTACCACAATCGATAACACTATTAGTGCTATCAGCAAAAACAATGTTTCCGACCGCAAAAACCGAACTTAATATAATAGTTGAAAATAATTTTTTATAACTCATAAAAACCTCGCTACAAATATTATACAAAAGTTTGATAAAATTGAATGTTAAGATTATGTAACATTCGTCAAAAAACATGCAATTTAAAATATTCAGTGTCTTAAATACAGAGTAAGTGTGATAAATTATTAGAAAGTGTGTATTTATGGTTATTTCGGCAGTATCAGCGTTGAGTTTTAATACAATCAACAATGAACAAAAGACTCAGGTTGATAAAAAGGCAGCCCCTAAAGCAATTCAGCCTCAAATGCCCGAAAGTAACTCAGGCAATGCACTTCGTTCATATTTTATGGGTGGTCAAGCCGTTTCATTCGGTTTCAACTGCTCGACAGGTAAATTTGTTACAAAGCAAATCGCTGACGTTCCTTGCTGCTGCTGCGGTGGCAGAATGATTTTGCAAAAAGATGTTGACAGAGTTTCTGCATCATTCGCAAACAAGCGTGGTGAAGCACTCGCCGACAAAATCAACAAGGACAGAGATTATTTCAAAAACAACCAAGGTGCAATCGCTGGTATGATTGCAATCGAAGCAGCAAAAAATCCTCAAATGGACGCACAAGAAGCAGTTTACTCAATCGCCGGCGATTTCAAAGGCAAACTTCAAAGTTACTGCACAGGCGTTTTGAACTCAACAAGTGAACTTGCAAAATCACAATTAGGCGACAACAATCCCGTTTCAGACTTAATTGAAGAAGAAAAAAGAAAAGTTGCATCAGGAAGAATTGACAGAGTAAAGTTCACTGATAAATTAGTCAGAATGGAACAATCAGGCAAGATTGACCCTCTCTCATTTGAATTAATCATCAACTCAGCAATGGAACTTCCTCAAAACGATGAACTTGCAAGAAAAGTATTTACAAAAATTCAAAACCAAGACAATCATTCAATTTTTGATGAATTATTAAGAGAATCAACTCAAACAATTGAACACGTACACCCGCACTCAAAAGGCGGTCCGAACGACACAGACAACTACCTTGCTGAATGTGGCGAATGTAACCACAAAAGAGGCAATATGTCTTATTTGAAATGGATTAAAATTCACCCCGAATACCCCGTAAATGCTCAAAAACACATCGAATGGTTCCAACAACAAATTGTTGACGGAAAAATCGACAATAGATACGACGATTACGGTACAAAGATTAAAGCAACTCTTTCTAATGAATCAAACGGCAGAATGGAATTGAAAGTTCTCGACAAACAAACTATCAGAGAACTCAGAGAAAGAGCACAAACAGGCGAAAGAATTAACGTTGCCGAAGAAATTAAAAAGCAAGAAGAAGAAAATAAAAAATACGAAGAAGAAGCATAAAAAGAACTTACACACAAAAAAGCCCCGATTGGGGCTTTTAATTTAATTATAAAAGGCTCCCAATCAGGAGCCTTAATTTTTATTCTTCGTCAGATGCCATTGTCATTTTTACGATGATATCAGGATCTTCAACTTCGCCGCTATACGGAGCACCCTTTTTGATGTTATCGACAAATTCCATACCGTCAACAACTTGTCCCCAAATTGTATATTGACCGTCAAGCCAGTTACAATCTTTGAAACAAATGAAAAATTGACTGTCTGCACTGTCGGGGTGTTGTGCTCTTGCCATTGAAACCGTACCACGTTTATGAGGCAAGTCATTAAATTCGGCATCTAAATTTTGACCGCTTCCCCCCATGCCCGTTCCTGTCGGGTCGCCTGTTTGTGCCATAAAGTCGTCAATAACTCTATGAAAAACAATTCCGTCATAAAAACCTTCTCTTACGAGTTCCTTAATTCTCGCAACGTGATTCGGTGCCTTTTCGGGGAACATTTCAATCGTTACTCTGCCATCTTTCAAATCAAGATATAATACGTTTTCTTTATCCATTTCAAATCCTCCTGATTTCTAAATTATATCACGTCAATTTTTCATTGCATTTCTGCATATATAATTTTGTTAAGTTATGTAACGTTAGATATATACAAAAAGTCAATTTTTTTTCTTCGGCAGACTTTATATAAGAGTAGAGAGAATAAGGATTTAAACAATGATTACAGCACTTTTAAACTTCGTTAACAGAAAACAATCAAAGAAATTTTCACCTCTTTACCTCATCAATATGTAATTAATTGATGGCGTTAGAGAACGCTTCATAAATATCAGTCGGAAATTTGGTCAACTTCATATCCGAACCGCCAACGGCACAGCAAACTAACTCCGCAGTTATATGAATAACTCCGGATTTTTTGTTTTTAATGGTTTGCGAAAATGTCACCGTTCTTGATTTCAACTCGGTAATTTCTGTTTCGATTTCAATTTCTTCAAAAAGTACGGCAGCAGACTTAAAGCGTACGTGCATATCAACTACGGGAAAAGTGATTCCGTTAGTGTCGATTTTGTCTAGATTTACACCCAAATCTTTGCAAATATTATATCTGCCACGTTCCATAAATCTCAAATATCCGCCGTGCCAAACAACGCCATAAGCGTCAGTATCACCGTACATTACGGTTGTATCAAATATATTTTTCATTTCTTACCTTACACTTACCAAAATTGCTCTCGATTACGAGAACAAATCTTGAATTTTATCTTTAATTTCTTGAGGATCTAACTCGTTTGTGATGTTGTTAATATCCATCGCAACCTGATACAACTTTGCCGCTTCAACCTTATCGCCCGTGATTGCAATCGAACGTGCAAGGTTATAATGAGCCAAAGCATAATTCGGGTTGTGCTTAATCGCCTGTTCAAAAAGTTCTATCGCCTTTTGAACTCTGCCCAAATCATCAAGGTAAATTACACCTAAATTATTATAGGCAATATCATACTCTTCATCATACTTAATTGCGGTTTCATAAGTCTTAATCGCTTCATCAAGTTGACCTTTACCCCAATATAAATAGCCAAGGTTACAGTATATCTTTGCATTATGAGGTTCAAGTTCAATGGCTTGACGATAAACAGAAAGTGCGTTATTGTATTCGCCTTTTTCATAAAAAGCACTGCCCAAATTGATATAAATATCAATATCTTTCGGGGTTAAAATAAACGCAGTTTGATAAGCACCGATTGCCGCATCAAGGTTTTTAACATTTTCTTGGAAAACATAGCCCAAAGTTTGAGCAACAATACTTGTCCAAGTGATTTTCGGATTGATTGTAATCGCATTTTGGTATTGCGAAATTGCACCTTGAATATCGCCCTTCAAATACAAAATATTTGCAAGATTACTGTGATATTCTGCCAAATACGGTTGAATTACAATCAATTTTTTATAAATATCAGCCGCACTGTCATAATCGCCCAATTCCTCATAAACACGGCATAACGAACGATATGCAAAAATGTTCAAACTATCGAGCCAAATCGCAAGTTTATACTCGCAAATCGCTTCTTCAAATCTTCCAAGCATACTGTAAATATCGCCGATAATGCAATAAAGATGAACAAATCCAGGGGCTTTTTCAACCGCTGCCTGATAAACCTCAAGTGCTTTTTCAGGACCATGCATTTGTGCCAAAATATAACCTTTTAGCAACACAGGCATGAATTTAAAATACGATAACTTTCTCGCAGTCTGCTTTTGAGCCTTTTTGTCAAACGGCAAAGTCAGCATCGACAAAAACATTTCCCAATAACTTTTTGCTGAAACTTTATAGTCACGAAAAGCCGAAACCCTGAGCAGACAAGCAATCAAATAATGAGCCCTTGATGACTTCCAAGGGGCAACATTAACAGCCTCTCTTGCAAACTCAGTTGCCTCATGAAAATATCCTTTTCTCATAAAGCACTCAGCCTTCATATACCTTGCATCACCTGACTTTTCGTCATGTTGGATAGAAAGTTCAAAATAATTTATCGCTTTATCAAGGTCATTCTTATAGAAAAATGCCATACCCAACTTATAAAAAATCTCGGCAGAATCAATATAAGACTCCAATGCCCGTTGGTATTCGGAAATCGCCTCGTCCGCATATTGCTTTGACTGATAAATATCCAAGTGTTTTTCGAGATATAAATCACCCAACTTAACATGCAAATCAGGGTTTGTTCCGCAAGTCGCAAGTGCATACTGACAAGTTTCAATAGCCTTTTGCAAATTGCCCGACCGTTGAAACTTATTAATCTGTTTCTCTAATTTTTTCTGCTCTTGCGTTTTTGTCATAATTCTAATTATAAACCGTATATCTATTATGGTCCATTTTCAAAAATTTTACAATATTTGATTTTTAACAGGGGTGATATATTTCTCGGGAGCCAATACTGCCAAGACTTTCGGACCGGAGAAGTATTTTTTTGCACAATTCAAAATGTCATCAGATGTTACATTTCTGATAGAATTGATGAATTTTTCCTCATAATCGCAACCAAGTCCCTGAACTTCATACATGCCCGTTACAGAAGAAATCAAGGCATTTGTTTCAAAGTAGAAACCTCTTTTGCCGATTACGTTGTTTTTAGCATCATTCAATTCATCTTCACCGACAGGAATTGTCATAATTTTTTCAATCTCGACTTTAAATCCGTCAATCGCCGTTTTGATATTTTTCGGCTCTGTACCGATATAAATTGAGAAAGTACCGCATTTTGCTTTCGGCTCAAACACAGTTCTGACAGTATATGCAAGCCCTTGTTTTTCTCTCAATTCGAGGAATAATCTCGAAGACAACCCGCTTGAACCTAAAATTGAGTTCATAACACAAATAGTTGCATACTCTTTATCGGAATATGTCGGACAAAGCCAACCTTCAAGGATTTGAGCCTGTTTTGCATCATCTTTTTCAACAATTGCAAGTTTGTCTTTTTCGAGAGTAACTTCGGGAATATTTGATTTAAAACTATAATTTTGAACCATTTTGCCGAAGTGTTTTTCTAAGATTGAAAGCAATTTTTCTCTGTCAAAATCGCCTGCCACAGAGATAATTTTCTTTGAAGTTGCCAAAATATCACGATAAGTTTCTTCAACTTCTTCAATTTTAATATCGTCAATATCTTCCAAAATCTTGGTGTAAGTATTACCGTAAGGGTGATTTTCAAACAAAGTTTTATAATAAGTATCGTTTGCTTTTGTTTTGGGAGAATCAAGTTCAGCTCCGATTTCGCCCTTGAGTTTAACAATTTCTTTGTCAAAATCTTTCAAAGTCGAATGAAGCATAACATCTTCCATAAGTTCGAGCATATAATCAAAATCTTCGTTCAAACACAAGCCCTTGAAACGGAGATAATCTGCTTTCATTTCGCTATAAAGTTCGATTGCATTCTCTTCTGTTTCAGTCGCAATATCTTCTGCGGAACGTTTTTCCGTACCTTGCAAAAACAATCTGTTCAAAATAACATTAACACCTGCTTTTTTCTCGGGGTTTTGCAAACAAAAATAAAATGTCACAGCCGCTCTCGGAGTGTTTTTATTTTCATTTAAAATTACAGTGATACCGTTATTTAATTTGATTTTTTCCATTATTTTTCCTCCGGTAAAAGAACTGCAAACGTTGCGTGTTTCAAATTCAAATAATCTTCTGCAAATTTTTGAACTTCATCAGCCGTAATGCTTTCAAGAATTGAGATATAAGAATTAATCGACTCCGTGCCGTCGCAAACGGTCAGGTAATAGCCGATTGTTTCGGCAATATCAGAAACCGTTTCACTTGTTTCCGCAAACCTTGCCTTAAGTTTTTTGACAGCCTTTTTGAGTTCGCCTGCCGAAATTTTCTCCTTATAAAGTTTTTCAATTTCAACTTTAATCGCCTCAACAGCCTCAACTTTCTTTTCTGGTTGGAAATTTGCCTGAACAAAGAAATTACCGCCGTCTTTAAAACTGTAATAATCAGCCGCAACGATATTAAATATTGGCTTTTCAACCTTTTCAATCAAGTTTTGATAGAGCCTTGAACTTGAGCCGTCCCCCATAATAATTGCAACCATATCGCCCAAAATCGAACCACGAAGGTCATTTGCCGGCGGGCAAAGATATCCGACAGTCAAAAATCCCGTCGTAATATCGGATTTTTGCTCAACATATTTTGTTTCTTGTGTCGGTTTATCAAGAACATTAACCCTTTGCGGGTTATTTTTTCTTCCGTTAAAGTCAAAAGCCTTAACAACTTTTTCCAAAACCTTATCGAAGTTAAAATCGCCTGCAATGATTGTTGTCATTGTATTTGGAGTGTAATGAGTTTTGTAATAATCCAAAACTGTTTCTCTCGGCATTTCGGCAATCAATTTAGCAGTGCCGATGACATCGAATTTATACGGGTGAGAGGTGTACATGTTGTGATTGCAAAGGTTATAGACCCTTGTCCAAGATTGGTCTTCTCTCATTCTGATTTCTTCGGTAACAACGTGTCGTTCACGTTTCGTCTTGATTTGCGGATTGTTAATATCAAACGTATCGCCGATTTCTTCAGGCGGAACGACAGGATTTAACATCATATCGGCATGCAAGTCGATTGCGAGGTTAAAATACTCATCATTAGGACCTTTCGGAAGAGTTACATAATAGAAAGTATAATCTTTCCAAGTTGCCGCATTTACAATCGCACCTTTCGATTCGAGCATTTTGTCAAATTCGCCCGCTTTATGGTTGGTCGTACCCTTAAACATTAAGTGTTCCAAAAAGTGAGAAACACCGTTATTGCTTGCATCTTCATTGATAGAACCTGTTTTAACCCAAGTGCTGACATTAACCAATGTCCCGGGTTTATAAGCAAGTACAATTCTATGACCGTTTTCACGTTCGTAAATCATTACGGGTTTTTGCAAAAACGGATAAATCATCTCTGTTTTAACGATTTTTTCTTCCAAAATTAAGTCCTCATTTTCTTTTGACCTAATTGTACCATTAAAACGATAAAAGGTGAAATCTGCTAATTTTCGTAAATTTTAGAATAGTTGTATCTGCTGCGATAAACTTTTTTGATGTAATATTGCGACTCGGGGTATGGAATGCTCTCGACAAACTCGTCCGAATCAAGAGTTTTAAATTTATCACGCCAAGAATTAACCGCATTAAATCCGCCGTTATAACCGCCTGTTGCGTACATCGGCACACTGTTAACCATATCTAAAACGAAGGCAAAATAAGCCGTTCCGATTGCGATGTTATATTCGGGTTTTTGAAGTTTTAAATCATCAGGAGCCTCAAAACCTTTCTTTTCTGCAATTTCAGACGCAGTCGGCAACATTAACTGCATCAATCCGATAGCGTTCGACGAACTTCTTGCCTTAGGGTTAAAATGACTTTCTTCCCTAATCAAAGCCAGAATATGAAAGGCGTCGAGGTTTCTCATATCGCAATTTTTGTTGATATCATCAACATAATAAATCGGAAACGCCAACTGCCACACGGGACTTGAATATTCAAGGGGTTCTTTTTTTTCTTGCAAATACTTATCCGCAAGGTATGCAGAAAGCGGAATATTTCCCTTTTTATACTCATTCCAAGACGTTACGGCATAATTTTTAAATAAAACATCATCCCATATTGTTTTATCGCCAAGTTCAACAAAAACTTTCGCAAGCGAAACATCGCCACTCTCGAGCGTTTTATACGGGAACGAAATTTCTTTACTTTGGGGCAAAGAAGTTTTCGGAAAATTCCACGAACTCAATGACTCCATATTCGCTCGTGACGCACGAAAAGAGTAATATGAGTCCTCATATTTATATTGAAGTATTTTGAAATAATTATTCGCATCTTCCGCTCTGTTTAATTTCAAAAGATATTTTCCCGTCCAAAACAAAATTTGGGGCATGGAGGAAGCATCAGGAAATTTTTTAATATAAATTTCACCGACTTTGACTGCCGCATTAAATTGCTTTTTGGCAGCAAAATCAAAGAACACCCCGACAAGACATTCGTCCAAATATTCGCTTTTACCGTACTTTTTGACAATATCCTTATAAATAGCAACCTTTTTATCTTGAGGTTGAAGTTGTGCAATTTTATACAGAAAATAATCAGGGATAGCCTTGCCTGCCGTAGATTTTTGAAGTTCAGTATAAGTTTTCAAAGCATCAGGCTGGGTAGAAACGTAAAAATCAATAAAAGTTTTTAAATCCTGTTTATCAATGCTCAATGAATGCTTTGCAAACCCTTCAGCAACGGTCTTTTTATAGTTCTCAAAATCATTTTTGTAATACTGAGCAATCGCAAGATATGTCCATTTTTTATCAAGTGGAACATCTTTCAAAACGACAAGTGCTTCATCAATTTTTTGGTTAGAAAGAAAAATTTTAGCGACTGTAACGGCCTCTGAATCCGTCAATGCCATCTTCATTGCGTCAAATGCAATCGTCAATGAATACGTGCCTGACGGCGAATTTTTCAAATATAAAAAATAATATTTTTTTTCAGCAGAAGAAAGATTTTTGGCAAGAGAAATTTTGCCCAAAAAATAATCCGCCGCAAATCGATAATCCTCAACAGGCGAATTTTTCTTGATATCAAGAAAATCTTTAATAGCCTTGTCGTAATTTTTTGTCATATATCTCGATTTTGCAAGAGAATAACGTGCTTTTGCCGTAAAAGTATTATTCGGAGAACCGATTAAAAATTTTTCATATTTAGACTCGGCAACTGCCCAATCGTTAAGTTTTTCAGCGGACAAAGCCTGTTTTAAAATAGCAGCCTTGCGATATTTTGAAAAACATTTAATTTTCAAAAACTGAACATAAGCCTCTTGGTAATTACCGTTTTCATACTGTTGTTCGGCAATTTCGTACTGTTTTTTGTTATCAAAGCCATAACTGTCGGCAATGAACAAACCACCGATAACGGCAGCCAAAACAAACAATACGACAAAAGATATTATTAACTTTACTTTTATAGACAAAACTTAATTCCCTTAAAAATATTATACTTTAGCGAAAATTAATATTCAATATATGCAGGCGAAGTTAATTTAATAGTTGCCGTTGTACCCTTGTTAATATAGACGTTATCACCTTTGTGAAATAGAGCAATAAAGGGCGATACAGCCGTATCACACACCAAGAACAAAGCCCCCGGAAGATATGTTACGGGTGTTAAAATTGCCCCAGGACCGTTCCACAATTTCTTCGTAACTTTCATCGATTTTCCGTAAAAAGTCTTTGCGGGTTGTCGAACTTTTGAAATTCCTTTGAAATAGCCCGTGTCCCCTTTTACGTTGTTAAAAAATACCGCTTTATGGTTCAAATCGACCAATTTTCCCTCACAATAAGAGGTTCTGCCGTTATATGAAATATAATCAGCCTTAACAGCAATCAAACCGCCATTTCCGAGCATTTGAGGTGCGTGCGAATTTACAACCGTACCGTAAATAACCGTTCCCGTCGGAAGTGTCAAATACTTTGTCACGACAGGGGCTTGAGTTATAAATGTCACTTTAGAGCCTTTACGGGTCCTGTCCGAAACGTTTGTATTAAATTTGACGGGGATTTTTTTGCCCCAAGAAATTTTTGACGTTCTAACATTGATTTTTTGAGGAATGGAAGGTAAATCCGTCTTTACCGTCGAAATGTTTGTATCTGTTGTTTTTGTGACTGTCGGAACGCTCGATGGAGTTGTTGTCGAAGTTGTTGATTTGTCCGAGCCGAAAATCGTTTTTGACTCAACAGATTTCGGCGAAGTTTTCGGCAATGCAGGTAATGACGATGTGTTATATTCTTTTTTTATAATTTCATCGATAGAATCGTCTGCCTCAACCGCAAAAACCGAATTTGTGCATAACACTATAAATAATAATAAAATCCAAAATTTTTTCATATCGCTATTGTAAAACAATTTTTGATATGTGAAAAAAATTTTATTTTTTTTAACAAAAAAAATGCCTTGACGTTAGCCAAGGCAGAACACACACAATAAATTTTAATAGAGAGAGATAGAGAGAAATTTTGTTTATTAGACTTCAACCATTTCTTCTGCTTGTAAGTCTTCAAATGCTCTTTGTGCTTCAGCAAGTTTTGCAGTTGCTTCTGCCAATTGAGCTTTTGCGAGGTCTGCTCTTTCGTGAGCAACTCTTGCGTTAGCATCTTTTTTGTTTACGTTTTCTTGCAACTTAATCATTCTGTCAGTCATTTGAGCCTTAACTTCAGCAGTTGCTTTGTCGTATTGTTCTTGTGCTTTGTCTAATCTTGCTTGAGCAACTTCCAATTTTTCTTGAGCAACTTGTTCTGATTTTTCTCTTCTTTCAACTTGCATGCTCATTTTTTCTTGGTTTTCTTGTGCTTTTGCATATTTGATTTGTGCTTTTTCAAGAGGAGTTAAAACTTTTTCTTCTTCTTTGGGTTCTTCTTCTTTAACGTCTTTTACGTCTTCTGCTTCAACAACATCTGTAACATCTTTTGCTTCAACTTCTGCAACTACGTTAGGTTCGTTAGCAGGTTGAACTGTTTGTTGTTGTTCTTGAGTTTGTTTGCTGAATGTTGCTTGAAGTTGATTAATAGCAGCGTTATTTGACATCAAAGCAGCAGATAATTCTTGTCTGAATGATTGACCTTTACCAGAGAAAAGGAATGCACAAGTTGCAGCAAGTGCCAAACCGGGGCAGAAACCGAGAGCGAAACCTGTCATATAGAATAATGAAATTCCTTTTAACAAAGTACCTACTTTGCTTGCTCCGCTTGCACCAAATTGAATTGTATCTTGAGAAACTTGTGCTTGAAGTTTCGGTTGTTCTTCGTTAACACCGACTCTGCCTCTTGCAGAAGTGCGATTAACGGTCGTCAAACCGAAATTCGGACGAACGATAAGTTGTGTATTTTCTTTATCTTTATTCGGATTAGTTACTCTTGATGAATTAAAATTTGCTGCAATTTCCATTTTTGTTTCCTTTTTCTCTCTTATGTCTTATTAAAGTATTTAAGAACCATGAAATTGCTTGATTTTAGCATGTTTGTGAAGTTATGTAACGAAAAACATATACAACAACATAACACATTTGAACAAAAAGAAAAATCATATATTTACAGGGCTTAAAATTATTCAAAAACTGTTATAAATATTATGGTAAGGGATAACATTTGAGGAAAAATGAACGAACAACAATCAGAAATGACTTTAGAATGTGCAAGAGAAGCACACGAACGTTGGCTCATAAAGAACAATAAAAAAGATTTGGATAAAGCAATCGAATACTATTCAAGAACTTTGTGCGAAAATCCGACAATCCCCGAAAGTTATTACAGATTGGCAATGTTGCTTTGGGAAAGCGGACAAATCGGTTTAACAAGTGCAATTAACAAGTGCCAATTGGCATTGACCGTATGTCCCGAAAACGTCAATGCACACCTTTACACGGGATATTTTTTCAAACTTGCGGAAAAATATGAAGATGCCGAAAAAGAGTTCAAAAAAGCAATAGACTTAAATCCGATGACATCTTCAAGGGCGAGATTAAATCTCGGTTTATTAAATATTGAAAAAATTTCCTCAAAAAATTTCAAAATGAATTATGCATTGAAATCCGCATACTATCTCACAACAGGTGCGATTTTCAGCATATTTGACTATCCTTATGTAAGAATGGGCATGCAAAAAATAAGAGAAAGTTTTTCAGTCGGAAAATACTTAATCACAGGTTCATTGCTTCAAAAATTCGGTTTGGACAAAAATGCTATAAAAACTTTTAAACACGCTCAAAACGAAACAGGACGTTCTGAAATTTTTGGAAAATTAATCGGTGATCTCGATATTAAAAATGAAAATGTCGAATCGGCACTCGAATCTTACGACAATGTTTTAAAAGTTAATCCTCTCGACAGAGAATCTTTGCTCAAAAAAGCAACAATTTTGCAAACATACTTTGAAAGTCGGGAAGACGAAGCGATTGATGCATACACAAAGGCACTCGAAACAGAGGGTGACAAAGATTATATTTACTATGAACTCGGTCATTTATATTTAAAGAAAAAAGATGTTATTAATTCAATTAACGCATTTAAACTTGCTGTTGAAAAAGACCAAACTAACGCATTTTTCCACAATGCATTGGGCTTTGCATTGTTTACGGCAGGTCAGTACGACGAAGCGGAAGACCATTATCTCGTTGCAATCAACATGAATCCCGATGCCGAATGGACAGCAACGGTTTGCAGAGCGTGTGCATTGATTTACTCTGATGTTAAGAAAAATCCTGAAAAAGCAATCAGAATGTATATGCAGTCGCTTTCTTTGTTCCCGAATTGTGCAGACACCTATCTTTCGTTGGGCGATTTGTATTTTGACGAACAAGATTATGACAAAGCACTTGAAAATTATACAAAATCAATTGAATTAAATCCAAACGACCATTACGTTTTCAACAAATTGGCAACTTGTTTGTGGCAAAAAGATTTTGTCGAAGAAGCAATAATTTCATACCGGCACGCAATCGACTTAAATCCCGAATATGATGCCGCTTACAACAATTTAGGTGCGGTTTATCTCGACGGAAAGCAAATGTATCACGAGGCGAAAGAATGCTTCCTCACTGCGATTGAAAAAAATCCCGAATACGAAATGGCATACTACAACGCAGGTCGTGCATTTGAGGAATTAGGCGACAAAATTCAAGCAGCAAAATTTTACCAAAAAGCACTCGAACTCAACAAAAAAACACATCAAATCACAACTGTTGATGTTCAAGCAAAAATATTTGAACTTTTTGAAGATTAGTCTTTTGAAATTGTAGCCATTAATTCCAAAAACTCGGGGAATGACGTGTTAACCCACTCAAAATCCGTGATTAAGAGCGGTTGTTCAGTGATTAATCCCGCAACATAAAAACTCATAGCCGTCCTGTGGTCATGGTGCGTATCAATCTCGATACCGCCAGTTAATGAGGTTTTCCCGTTAATAATCATTCCGTCTGGACGCTCTTCAATATCGGCCCCGATTGCTTTGAGTTGGCCTACAATCGTCGAAATTCTGTCTGACTCTTTATTTCTCAAATCAGATGCATCTTTAATTACGGTAGTACCGTTTGCTTGGGTTGCAAGTACAGCAATTACGGGAATTTCGTCAATCAATCTCGGAATGTCGCCGCCCTCGATTGTTGTTCCGTTTAATTCGGAATAAGAAACTTTAACATCAGCAACAGGTTCACCCGAAACTACACGTTCGTTTAAGAGTTCTATATTTACACCCATTCTTTTAAAAACGTCAATAATGCCCGAACGAGTGTAGTTTACGCCGACATTTTCGATAATAATTTCCGAATTTTTAACAATTGCCGCAGCAACCATGAAAAATGCCGCAGAGGAAATATCACCGCAAACTTCCATATCTTTCGGGGTCAAAGTGCAGGGTCTGATTGATGTTGAAGTCAAAGAGTTTTCGACAATATCTGCATCAAGGTATTTGAGCATCAATTCCGTATGATTTCTCGATTGATAAGGCTCATTGACAGTCGTGACACCGTCAGCGAACATTCCCGCAAGCAAAACAGCCGATTTAACCTGAGCAGATGCAAGGGGAGAATTGTAAGTAATTGCGTGCAATTTTCCGCCAGTAATCTTCAAAGGAGCCTTGTATTCGTTATGAGAAAACTTTGCACCCATTTCCGTAAGAGGTTGAATTATCCGCTTCATAGGACGTTTACTTAAACTTACATCTCCAAATAAAGTAGAGTTAAAGGGTTGCCCTGCAAGAATTCCCGACATCATTCTCATAGTTGTGCCTGAATTTCCGCAATCCAAATCGGAACTCGGAGCCATAAGAGCATTTTTCGCATCAATGGTCAAATCCATATCCGTGTGGAATTTCACCTCACAACCGAGTTGTTGAACAATTTTCAAGGTTGAATGGCAATCTGCACCTTTTGAAAAATTTTTAATATTCACAATACCTTTTGTCAATGCCGCAAACATAGCCGTTCTGTGGCTTATAGACTTATCGGGAGGAATAACTATACTTCCTGTTAATTTTTTTGCATTTTGTGTTTTGTAATCCATTTTTCTGCTCTTTACTTTTTGATGTGATAAAAATCGGGGTGTAACAACGCTAAAAACGGTATCAATTCAAGACGACCGATTAACATGTTAAAAATAAAAATAAGTTTTGTTGAAGTTTGAAGAAAATCAAAATTTCCCATCGGCCCCAAGACCCCAAGCCCCGGACCGATGTTTCCTAGAGTTGCAATTGCACCCGTAAATCCTACCGATGCGTTGTGTTCAATCATTGTCGAAATAAATGCCGTAATTGCAAAAATTCCGAAATAGAATATTACAAAAGACATCATTTGAGCCATAATTTCGTTTGAAACAACCGTTCCGTTAACCCTAACTGGGACAACCGCATTCGGGTGAAGGATTTTAAATAATTCTCTTTTTATATATTTATAAACAAAAACAAGTCTGATAATCTTCAAACCGCCTGATGCCGAACCTGCACACGCACCTGTAAAAAATAATGTTCCCAAAATCAATTGTGCAGCAAACGGCCATTTTGTATAATCGACCGTCGCAAATCCCGTCGTAGTAATGATTGAAACTGCCTGAAACAAGCCTTCTTCTATCGCCGTTGAGAAATTATAAGTTTTATCCAAAATTAAAACCGTCGTGATTGCTATTGCACAAAATAAAATTACAACCACATAGGTAAAAAATTCATCGTTTTTAAACAAAACCCGAAATCTTCTTTGGACAAAAACCCGATACAACATTGAAAAACCTGTTCCCGATAAAAACATAAAAAACGCAAATACCCAAACAAACTGAGGGTTGTTATATCCGATAATACCATCGGGATTGGGCGAAAAACCACCGCACGCAATCGTTGACATTGCATTACAAATAGCATCATACAAAGGCATTCCCATAAATTTCAAAATACAAATCAAAACAAGAGTAAATGCCGCATACATATTCCACAAAACCGCCGCCGTTGACTTAACACGGGGGGTAAACTTTCCGTCCGTAGGTCCTGGAGATTCCGCCGAAAACATCTGACGTCCCGCAACCGCAA
>SAMEA104315428__coassemble_1125_pt1 | contig 18057 bp, 15 predicted proteins | sample SAMEA104315428__metabat2_low_PE_039 | metagenome-assembled genome bin SAMEA104315428 (sample SAMEA104315428) | gut metagenome | biome: Monkey gut; feature: monkey-associated habitat; material: faeces | place: China | collected 2013
TGCTATTCATTTAAAAATCCTGCGGAACATTTAACGGCAAGATTTTGTGCAAAAGAGGCTGTTTATAAGGCACTTTGCGTTTTTGGGATTAAAGATATTGATTATTGCGATGTTGAAGTTGTCAGAAATTCCGAGGGAGTGCCGTCGATACGATTGTTAAAAGAGAAAAACATCGATTTTCGGCTGAGTTTATCTCACGGCAACGGTTCTGCGATTGCGAGCGTAATTGCTGTAAAGAAATAATTTATTTGTGCTAAAATCATCTCATAAAGAGGTATGAAAATGCACATTTTGTTAACAATTTCAGTTATTGCGGTATTGCTCTCGTCAGCGTTGTTGACGTTGAGATTTGAGAATAAAAGGTTTTGTGAGGCTTTAAGTTATTTATTTTTGATTATTTTTGGTCAAATTGTTGTGACTTATGAATTTTTGTCGATTTTTTCGGCGATAAAACCGTTAAATGTTATCCTCATAAACCTTGTAATTTTTGCTGTTTCCGCATTTGTTTGGGCTAAAACAAAAAATTTGCCCGATTTCAAGGAAGATTTTTCTCAAGAATTTGAAAAAGTTAAATTTGCCTTAAACTACGATAAATGGCTAAATGCCGTGGCGGTTGTTTTTGCGGCATTTTTTGTTGTAAATTTGATTTATTGTTTCGTTATGCCTGCTTTTGATGGTGATGCGGTCACTTATCATACGGCAAGGCTTCCTTTTTGGTATCAGATGTGCAATTTGAACCACTTTGAAACGGCAGATGCAAGGGCGATTGTTATGCCGATAAACTCCGAAATCCTTTATATGTGGGCATATTCGTTTATCAAAAGTGATATTTTTGTAAGATTTTTATCTTTCTTTTCATTTGTTTTGTATTTGTTCACGGCAAGAGGTTTTTTGCGGGAACTCAAAGTGCCGATGAGAGTATCTCTTTGGTCAATTTTAGCCGTTTCATCAATGTATAATGTTCTGTTTTCTGTTTCTTCGACGGAAACAAATTTGACGATTGTCGCATTGATTGTCGCAAGTATGTATTTGTTTTTTGTCGGCGTTAAGTATGACAAACGGGTGCCTTTGTTTTTTGCAACTTTGGCTTATGCACTTGCAATCGGAACGAAAACGCCGTCGTTGCAGATGTTACCGGCATTTTTCGTAACTTGTACGGTCATTGCATATTGTTATAAAAAGAAAGATTTTTATAAACCGTTGTTATTTTGCGGCGGATTTTTGGTCTTGAATTTCTTGATTTTCGGCTCATACAATTACGTTTTGAATTTCTTAGAGTTCGGAAACCCTGTTTCTTCGCAGGCACTTGTTGAACACCACAGATTTATCGGCGGAATTAAGGGCTTTGTTGCAAATATTATCCGATACATTGCAATGTTTGTGAATTTTTCTGGCGTTGATGTTCCTTATGGCGTCGGGGTGCAGTTCAGCGAGGCGTCTTGGAGAATAGTTACGGCACTTACGGGCGTTGTTATTGCACTGTTCGGCATTGACCCTGAAATCGGAGTTGTAATTTCAGAAAAAGCGTGGTTGACGGCGGGTAACAGATTTGAAAATATGGTAGGGCTTGGCGTTTTGGGCTTTTTAATATTTTTGCCTGCGATTGTGATTGCTTGCAAAAAAATCAAAACTTCTCCGAGAAATATGATTATCGGCTCAATCGCTTGGGGTTTTGTCATAAATATGCTCGTTTTGTCCTGTACATTGGGCTATATGATTTTCAGCATAAGATTTATCATGGGCTTTGTAATGTGTGCCTTTGCAACATTGATTTTCATGTTTTTAAGAAAGAGAAAAGATTTGTTCAAAAACATTGTTGCCGTGATTATGATTTATTCTCTGACGGTCGGATTTTATACTTTTGAGAGAAAATTTACACCGTTTTTGTCCATAAAATTCTTACAGGCAGGTTCGCTTCAAAACTTTAAAGAGGAAATTATGTGCCAAAACGAAACGTTCCTTTCGGATTCTCAATGTTGTTCGCTTGTAAAACTTACGAAATCGAACAAAAAGCCCGTCAAAGTGCTGTATTTCCCCTCTTCGGGAACAGATACGTATTATATCGGGCATGCTCAGGACAAAAATTTCTCGGTCGATATCGGTTTGCTTGAAAAACTTGATGAAAAAACCTTGGATTGGGACAGTTACGACTATATTGCCGTCCCGAATATTCAGCATAATTCATATATTTCCTATAAGGATTTGGATAAATTCAGAAAAGCCGTAACAAGGTATAACGACGGCTCTGACGGTAACACACCGTTTTATGATTTTGACGATAATATGTTCGCAAATTGTATTTACGGCTCATCAAGACAATCGGGCGTGAAATGGCTTGTCATCGACAAAAAAGAAATAACAAGTTCTCAATGTTACTTTAAAAATAGCGTTTTTGAAAAACATGGCTTCAAATTTTTTGCAAAACTTGTCAGCCCCGATGAACTCAAATCCAAAGATTTGAACGTTTACGTCAACACGAAAAAATAGGTTTGCATAAAACGCTTTTGTTGCTATAATTCGGTTATGAGCAAAACAGTAACCGTAAACAAAAAAGCCTTTCACGACTTTAACATAATCGAAAAATATACGGCAGGAATTGTACTTTTCGGCACGGAAATTAAATCTGTCCGAAAAGGTGCGGTGAATTTAAAAGACAGTTTTGCTAAAATCGAAGATGGCGAAGTTTGGCTCTATTCCTGTCATATCAGCCCTTATGAACAAGGCAACCGCTACAATAAAGAACCCGAGAGAAAAAGAAAATTGCTTTTGAATAAAAAAGAAATTCTCAAAATGTCGGGCAAAATCAAAAAAGAGGGCTACACAATCATTCCGCTCAGCATGTTCATCGGCGACGGCGGATTTGCAAAGTTGGAAATAGCCCTCGCTAAAGGCAAAAAACTTTTCGACAAACGGGACGATATAGCCAAAAAGACACAAACACGTGATATGCAACGTGCAATGAAACGTTAATTTTTTGTCATAATTTCTCGTTTTTATTGCTTTTTTAAGCATTTTTTTGAATGCTTTTTTGCGTTTTTGTGGGAGTTTTTTGTGTTTTTTTGCGGGCAAAATTTATATTTTGCGAGAAATTAGTTTGCAATTTTGGTTAATTTATAACTTTTCCGCTGAAAAGTTCGACAATTGTTCTTGCGGTATCTGAGGCTTCTTCGAGATTAACAGAAGGGGTTAAATCGTCAGTGCCAGAAGGCATTGCGGAATATTCGTCTTCATCGTCAACGTAATTTGCCTGCGGTTCGGCATCTATTTTTGTTTCTGCAATTTCTTCGGGTGTATTCTCTGAAAATGCAGTCTTTTCAATGCTTCGAGCAGGTTTTTGAACAGGCTTGTCAACGACTTTTTCATCTCCGTAAAAATCTTCGTTTTGCGGGCAATCGTCGTAATTTATGGGGGATAAGTCAACCGGCTCTTCCGCAACTTTTTGAGGAATTGCGAATTTCGGCTTGCTCGTCGGAGCGGAATGTGCCGCCATTGTTGGAGTTACGGTCGATGAAGTTGATATTGTCGGAGTTGCCGATTTTTTTTCTTCAATTTGTTTTTCTACCGAGTCTGCGAAAGATTCAGTTTTTTTTTCGGCAAAATGGCTTGTAATTGCTGATGATGTGCCGACTTTGCATTCAATTTGAATTGATGCGACGTCAAAATATTTGCAGGCAGCCTCTTGAAGTTTTCCTTTTTTCATCGGTTCGTTGGCGGTTTTTGCTCCGCCGTCGTTTGCGAAGCCGAGAACGATTTTGTGTCGTGTAACTTCAATCGGTTTAGCCAATCTTTGATAGAAGAAACTTGCGGGCGGCTTGATTTCGGCACAAATTTGTTGCCAATCTGCAAGCATATCGCCTGTTTCTTTGCTCATCGGCTGTTCTTGAGCGGGAGAAGTTTTCGGTTCTTCTCTTTGAACTTCGACAGGCTTTGACTCAATTGGTGCGGGCTTTTGCGGCTGTTCAACAGGTTTTGCAAAAGATGGTCTTGCATGTTCTTGAATTTGCGGTTTTTCTTCGACTTTCGGTTGCGAAATTTGTGTTGGTGCAAAGTCTTGTTTTTGTTGAATTTGCGGGGTGCTTGAGATTTTTGCAGCGGGGATTTGACCGCTTGATAACATTGCTTCAAGTCGTGCGACTTTTTCGGTCAATTCCGCTATTGTCGGCACTTTTTCAAGACTTGTTATGTCTATTATGCAAAGTTCAGCCCACATATATTTGTTTGTATTTTCTTTTAATTTTGCAAAGTGGTAAGAGAGCCTTTCTGCGAGGAAAATCAGTGTTTGTTTATCGAATTTTTCGCTTTGAGCCTTAATTTTGTCGTAAATTGCTTCGTTGATTTTTGTCATTGAAAAAACGAGAGATTTGTCTGTGCAGGATTTCAAAATCAACATATCTCTGAAATACTGTATCAGTGCGGTTAAGACCCTGCTCGGCTCGTTTCCTCTATCGTTTATTTCGCTCAAAATTTTCAAGGCATTTTCGGTGTCGGAATTGTTGATACACTCTGCGATTTCATAGACTTTGTCATAAGAAATTTGACCTAAAATTTCGTTAACATCTTCGACAGTGATTTTTCCGTTTTGCCCCAAAACGCTCAATTGGTCTAAAAGTGCGACTGCATCACGCATTCCGCCCGCTGCATTTTTTGCAATTGCAAGAAGAGCCTCGTCCGTGATTTGTATATTTTCTGATTTTGCAATAAAATCAAGCCTTTTGACGATATCAGCCGTTGTAATTCTTCTGAAATCGTATCTTTGACATCTTGAAACGATTGTTTCCAAAACCTTGTGAGATTCTGTTGTTGCAAGGATAAAGATGACGTTTTCGGGCGGTTCTTCGAGCGTTTTCAAAAGAGCGTTTGAGGCTTCGTTCGTCAGCATGTGAACTTCATCAATGATATAGATTTTGTATCTTCCGTGAAGCGGGGCATATTGCACCTTTTCGAGGATATTTCTTGCATCATCGACAGAGCGGTTGCTTGCAGCATCGATTTCGATAACATCGACGGGAGTTGAGTTTATGACATCAAGACAGCCTGCACATTCCCCGCAAGGCGTTACGGTCGGGCCGTTTACGCAGTTTAAAGATTTTGCAAAAATGCGGGCAGATGATGTTTTACCCGTTCCTCTCGGACCGCAAAACAAATAAGCATGCATAATTCTGCCTGATTGCACGGCATTGGAAAGTGCTTTGACGGTGCTTTCCTGTCCCGTAATGTCCGCAAAGACCATCGGACGATATTTTGTGTAAAGCGGAATGTATTTTTTGCTCAATGATTTGCTCCGAACGAATTAAAATGCTACTATCGGTATTATAATCGAAAAGGGAGATTTTGTCCGTTTTATGAATTTAATTAAACCAAAAAAGTTACAAAAGGGCGACACGATAGGACTGCTGTCGGTTTCGGGCGATATAAGAAGTGTGAAAAATATCGAAAATGCCTCAAAATATTTTCAATCTTTGGGGTATCAAACCGTTATTTCTGATACAACTTACCGAAAATTCAGATACCACTCAGGTTCTGACGAAGAAAGAGTTAAAAACTTAGAGGAATTTTTTGCTGACGACAAAATCGATGCAATCGTTTGTACTCGAGGCGGTTACGGCGTTATAAGAATTTTAGATAAAATAAATTATGACATAATAAAGAATAATCCGAAAATTTTGTGCGGATACTCTGATATCACGGCACTTTTGCTCTATCTTTACAAAAAAACGGGCATGGTTTGTTTTCACGGTGCAATGGCGAATGGCGATTTCGGGGGCGAAAAAATTTCAAAATTTACCGAAAAATCTTTCTTTGAAACGCTGAGTTGCTCGGAAACATTGCATTTTTGCGGAAATGGAAAAGTTTTTAACAAAGGATATGCAAACGGTATTTTGTGGGGCGGAAACCTCGCAACGATTGCATCTATGGCAGGTCTTGATTTTATTCCCGACGAAAAATTTATTTTGTTCCTTGAAGATGTGAACGAACCTGCTTACAAAATCGACAGAATGTTTACCCAGTTGATTAACATTGAAAAATTCCGTGAAAATATTGCGGGACTTGCGATTGGGGTATTTTCTGATTTAGAGAAGAAAAATTTTGTTGATGATATGTTTAAAGAGTATGCAAAAGCCTTGCAAATTCCTTGTTGTGACGGATTTTTGATTTCTCATGAAGAGGATAAATTTACCTTGCCGATTGGAGTAAATTGTAATTTTTCTGCGGAGAAAAAAATTATCGAAACGACGGAGAAAACCTTTGCAAATTAATTGTTACAAGGACTATATCCTTTTTCCAAAAATAATTGTATAATTTAAGAATGAAAAATCTTGTCGAAATTAAAAATTTAGTGATGAAATATGCTGTTAAATCGGGATTTTCGGCTGAAAAGAATGAGTTTATCAATGCGGTTAACGATGTTGATTTGAAAATTCGAGAGGGCGAAATTTTGGGAATTGTTGGCGAGTCAGGTTGCGGCAAATCCACCCTCGGCAAGTGCATTTTGCGGCTTGAGGACGGCTATTCGGGGCAAATTATTTTTGACGGGGTTGATGTTTCCGAGGAAAAAAATCTTAAAAATTTTCGCAAATCTGCTCAGATGATTTTTCAAAACCCTTATGCAAGCCTTAATCCGAGAATGAAAATTTATGATATTTTGAAGGAACCGCTCGTAATTCACGGGGAAAAAAATTCTAAAATTATTCGGCAAAAAATCGAAGAAGTTTGCGATTTGACAGGGATTGATAAAAGTGCTTTAAATTATTATCCCCACGAGTTTTCTGGTGGTCAAAGACAGAGAATTTCTATTGCGTCGGCAATTATTCTGAAACCGAAATTTATCGTCGCCGATGAGCCTGTAAGTGCCTTGGACGTTAGCATTCGGGCTCAAATTATAAATCTTTTAAAAGATTTGAAAGAAAAATTGAATTTGACAATATTGTTCATATCGCACGATTTGAGCGTTGTTCGGCATATTTGCGACAGAACGGCGGTGATGTATTTGGGCGAGATTGTTGAACTTGCGGATAATGAAGATTTGTTTAACGAGCCGAAACACCCTTATACAAAGGCACTTTTGAGTTCTGTGCCGATGATTTCGAGAGATAAAAAAGACGGGCGGATAATTTTGGCGGGCGATGTTCCGTCGCCGAAAAATCTTCCTTCGGGCTGCAAATTTCATACCCGATGTCCCAAAGTTATGCCGATTTGCTCGGAAAGTTGCCCTTCTCTTGATTGTGTCGGCAAAAATCATCTCGTAAAATGTCATTTGTATATTGGTTGCGAAAATTCGCAAAAATAGTTAAAATTGTAGCATGAAAAGAATAGAGTATTTTGTAACCCAAACAGTCACGTTTCAATTTCTCAAACTCCTCAAAAAACAGGCGTTCGAGTTCTTTGAAACCTTTGGACGTATGGCAATTCGCCTGTTTGAGGTTATTAAATACATTTTGACGGGACAATTTTCTTATCGTCACGTAATCGAGCAATGTAGCAGGTTTGCGATAGATTCGCTGCCGATAACGCTGACAATTGTTGCGATGACGTCGATTATTTTGGCGGTTCAAATCGCTCCCGAAATGGTTAAACAAGGCGGTGCGGCGTTTATCGGCGGGCTTTTGGCTATCGTAACCGTTCGGGAAATGGGAACGATTATGACCGGGTTTGCGATAATTTCGATGATAGGTTCGTCAATGGCTTCCGAAATTGCCACAATGAAAGTCACAGACCAAGTTTCGGCGATGAAAGTTTTGCATGTTCCTCCCGTAAAATATCTTTTCGTTCCGAGAGTAATTGCGGGGGCGTTAATGATGCCCTTAGTTACTACTGTCGCTTCGACTGTCGGGATTTTTTGCGGAGGATTTATTTCGTCTTTGACAAGTCCCGAAGTTACGGGTTTGTGCTTCATAAACTCAGTAAAATTAGGGCTTTTCAACCGTGATATCGGAATTATGCTTTTGAAAGCATCTTGTTTCGGGGCTGCAATTGCCCATATCAGTTCAAGTTGTGGTTATGACGCCGAGGGCGGGGCAAAAAGCGTCGGTATTGCAACAACAAAGGCCGTTGTTTGGTCATTCATCGGAATTGTAATCATAGACTACATTTTCGCTTTATGGTTCTATTTCTAAAAAGGTAAATTATGACATTAAAAATCGAACATTTAACAAAAAAATTTGATGATAAAGTTATTTTAGATGATATTTCGTTTGAGGTTAAAACAGGCGAAATACTTGCGATTGTCGGATTTAGCGGTTCGGGTAAAAGTACTGTTTTGAAGTTGATAACGGGCTTGTTGGACAGTGACGGCGGAACAATTACTTCCGACGATAAGGGCGAAGTCGCAATGGTTTTCCAATATTCGGCACTTTTTGATTCGTTAAATGTTTTTGATAACATTACCTTCGCATTGCAGGAACGAAAAGAGTTTCGGGGAAAATACAGCGAAAAAGAACTTCGGGAAATGGTTGCAAAAAAACTGAAAACGGTTGGTTTGAGTAACATTGAGAACAAATTTCCGTACGAACTCTCAGGCGGTATGCAAAAACGTGTAAGTTTTGCACGTGCGATTATGACCGAGCCGAGTTTGATTTTGTACGACGAGCCGACGGCGGGCTTAGACCCTGTTGCATCAACGATTATCGAGGATTACATCGTTCGTTTGCGTAACGAAACAAACACGACGGCAATCGTTGTAACGCACCAACTTTCGACGATTAAGCGTTGTGCCGACAGAGTTATTATGTTATATCACGGCAAAATTGTTTTTGAGGGAACACCGAGCGAACTCGAAGCGGGCGAAACACCTTATACAAGGCAGTTTATGGACGCATCGCCCGAGGGTCCCATGAAAATAAATGCTTCGGATTTTTAGAATTTTATGGTAAATTAAGAACAGGCAAAGGATAAAAAATGAAATTATCATCAGGATTTAAAGTAGGAGTTTTAACTTTAGCGGCTATCTTAATTTTAGTCTTTACTGTACTTTGGGTTAAAGGTCGTTCGATTTCCGCAGGGGAAAGAATTACGGTCGCATTCAAGGACGTAAACGGGTTGAGAGCAGGTTCGGGCGTTCAAATGATGGGAGTCAGAATTGGGCAGGTCGAAAGTTTAGAGCCGAAAATTAATTCTGAAAACAGTTATATTGAGTTGAAATTCGTTATCACCGAGCCGAATGTCAAAATTCCCGAGGCATCATCAATTTCAATTCAACAAACAGGTATCATCGGCGAACAGTTCCTCGAAGTCACTCCGCCGCAAATGCAAACGATTTATGTTCCTTTGACGGGCAAAAAAGTTCTTCACGTCGGTGACAAGGTGCAAACCGTTCTCTCGAAAGAACTTCACGACATTGGTGTTATTAAATCGGCAGAACTTGTTGAAACAAAAGATTTGCCGAAAATTATCTCAAAAGATATTCCGAGCAAAATTGCCATAAAGGTAGGCTACATCGTTAATTTACCGGGGTTAGAACTTCCAGAGTTGCTCCGTGGTGAAATCAGAAGCAAAAACGATGTCGAAACTTTGCGGATTAAGCCTGTTAAAGATATCGCACTTAAATTGCCGCAAACGGATTCGCCATACACAATTATAGAACCGATGAGAGTTTCCGACTTTTTGAAACTCCAATATCGTTCGGCTAATGCACTTGCCGAAACGAACGAAAAATTGTCCGCAATCCTCTCTGATGATGTTATGAAAGACATTCAGCAAGTTATCAAAAATGCTGATGAACTTACGGCAAATGCTACTGTTGCGGTTGATAAGGCATCTGTGTTGATTGATGTTTCAAAAGACGAAATTTCATCTTTGTCTGTCCAAGTCAATGATTTGACGGCAAAACTCAACAAAATTGCCGATAGCGTAATGGACGTAACGTCTGAAAAGGATTTTGCAAAAAATGTAAACGAAACAATGGACAATATCAACAAATTATCGGGCAATGTCAACAAAATTGTTGAAGATCCCGAAACCGAAAAATTGCTCGCTGACTTGAAAATCACGATGAAAAATGTTTCCGAATTGTCGGATTGTTTGAACAAAATGTCCAAAGACCCTCGTGTTAAGGAAGAAGTTGCAAAAACATTCAAAAACTTGAATGAAGCACTCTGCAAACTCACCGTCACGCTCGATACGGTTAATTACGCAACTGAAGACCAACGTGACGAACTTAAACAGTCGATAAAAGACGTTGAGGCTACAACCGCAAACGTTAAGAAGTTCTCAGACAAACTGAATAAGAGATTTTTACTTTTTAGACTAATGTTTTAGGATTAAACAATGAAACTCTTTTTGGCAAAATTGCATTATGAAAAAAATCCCAACTTTTTTAAGCGATTGCTGAGAGGAGTTCTCTCTTTGTGTGCAATTCCTTACGGCGTGGTCACATCTGTCAGAAATTTTCTTTATGATAAAAATATTATAAAATCATATGATGCAGGCGTTTTGACTATTTCTGTCGGAAACCTTACAACGGGCGGCGTTGGAAAAACTCCGTTTACCGCTGAACTTGCAAATAAATTTGTCCTCAAAGGCAAGCGTGTTGCAATACTTTCGAGGGGGTACGGCGGAAGTTTGCCCAACAAAGATGTCAACGTTATTTCAAACGGTGAAAAAATATTTTTTAATGCAAAAGAGGCAGGCGACGAGCCTTATTGGCTTGCAAAAAATTGCAAATCCGTAATTGTATTGACTTGCTCTTCACGTTCAAAAGCAGCCGAAAAAGCAGTCAAGGACTTTAATTGCGACGTCTTAATTGCGGACGATGCTTTTCAGCACAGGAAATTGGCGAGAAATGTCAATTTGCTTCTGGTCGATCAGGCAAATAAATTCGGAAACGAAAGACTTTTGCCCGCAGGTCCTTTGAGAGAGGGCTTTAGCGGTGTAAAGCGTGCTACGGCGATAGTTGTTACAAATAAAACAAGTAACGTCGAAAACGCTCTCAAATATTGCGATGAGGTTAAAGAACGATTTAATAAACCTGTTTTTTTGTGCAAAATGCAGCCTGATATTTCTTACAACATCAAAAACAATGAAATTCTCTATAAAGGGGCGTCGGTATTGGCTTTTTGTGCTATCGGGCAGCCAAATGAATTTTTTGATTTTGTAAAAGAGAGTTTTTATCTGAATGCAACGATGACGTTTCCCGATCACCACGCTTATGATTTGAAAGATGTTGAAATGATTTTGAAAACGGCAGAAAGCAGCGGAATTCAATCGGTAATAACGACGGAAAAAGATGCTGTCAAGATTAAATCTTTTGTTGAAAGTTATAAAACATCAGTCAACGTCTATGCTTTGAAACTTTCTGCGTGTGCTGATTTTGATGATATCGTGAATTGTTGTTAAATTTTTGGTTAAATTGAGAAAAAAATCCTGATTAAACCTCGGAAAATGCTTGAAATGCCGTAGTGACTGACTTTTCTGTGCATTGACATTAAGGCGTTTTTCGGTTAATCTAAAGTCTAATAATGGGTAATTACCACAACAGGAGAAAAATATGCCTAAGAAAAAAATCGAAACGACAACTTCCCTTGTTGATACTCCCGAAAAGTTGGAACAACTTATTCAACGAGTTAAGGAAGCACAAAAAACATTTGCGACTTTCTCACAGGAGCAGGTGGACAAAATTTTCAAATCCGCAGCAATTGCAGCAAACAAAGCAAGAATTCCGCTTGCAAAAATGGCTGTTGAAGAAACAGGAATGGGCGTTGTAGAAGATAAAATTATCAAAAATCACTTCGCTTCAGAATACATTTTCAACAAACACAAAAATGCAAAAACTTGTGAAATCGTAAAAGAGGACAAGGTTAACGGTATCAAAATCGTTGCAGAACCTTTGGGCTTGATTGCAGGTATTATTCCGACGACAAACCCGACATCTACTGCGATTTTCAAGTCATTAATTTCTTTGAAAACAAGAAACGCTATCATTTTTTCACCTCACCCGAGAGCGAAAAAATCGACGATTGAAGCGGCAAGAATTGTTTTGAACGCTGCAATCGAAGCGGGTGCACCGAAAGACATTATCGGCTGGATTGACGTTCCGTCGATGGAATTGACAAATCTTTTGTTGCATCACCCTGACATCAATTGCATTTTGGCAACAGGTGGTCCGGGAATGGTTAAATCGGCGTATTCATCAGGAAAACCCGCATTGGGTGTAGGACCCGGAAACGTTCCTGCGATTATTGATGAAACGGCAGATATTAAAATGGCTGTATCTTCAATTTTGATGTCCAAAACATTCGATAACGGCATGATTTGTGCTTCTGAACAGTCTGTCACTATTATTGACAGTGTTTATGAAGAAGTCAAAAAAGAATTTGAATATCGTGGAGCATATTTGTTGAATGCAAAAGAGGCTGAAAAGGTTGCAAAGATTATCTTGACGCCTGCCGGCACGGTAAATCCCGCAATTGTAGGTCAACCCGCTCACAAAATCGCAGAACTTGCAGGAATTAAAGTTCCTGAAAATGCGAAAGTCCTTATTTCAGAACGCAAAGAAGTCGATATTAAAGATTCGTTTGCTCACGAAAAATTGTCACCTGTATTGGCATTGTATAAGGCACCTGATTTTGAGACGGCAGTTGAAAATGCTCATGAATTGGTAATGATAGGCGGTGCAGGTCATTCGGCTGCATTATACACCGACACGAGAACACAAGAACGTGTTGATTATTTTGCGAAGAAAATCCCAACTTGCCGTTTATTGATTAACTCTCCGTCATCACAAGGCGGTATTGGCGATTTGTATAACTTCAAATTAGAACCCTCATTAACGCTTGGTTGCGGTTCATGGGGCGGAAATGCCGTCAGCGGTAACGTTGGCGTTGAACATTTATTAAACTTGAAGACAGTCGCAGAAAGGAGAGAAAATATGTTATGGTTCAAAGTACCGCCGAAAATTTACTTTAAGCGTGGTGCAACCGATTTGGCTCTCCGTGTTTTGAAAGACAAAAAGCGTGCTTTCATTGTTACGGACAGATTTTTGTTCAATTCGGGTGCAGTTTACAACATCACAAACGTTTTGGACGAATTGGATATTGATTATCAAATCTTCTTTGACGTTAAACCCGACCCGACATTGTCAACAATCAATGATGCAATGGCTATTTTAAGACCTTACGAACCTGATTTGATTATTGCACTCGGTGGCGGTTCGCCTATGGATGCTGCAAAGATTATGTGGTTGATGTATGAACAACCTGATACAAACTTCTCTGATATTTCAATGAGATTTATGGATATCAGAAAAAGAATTTGCCAAATTCCCGACTTGGGCAAAAAAGCAACAATGGTTTGTATTCCGACGACATCAGGTACAGGTTCCGAGGTTACTCCTTTTGCGATTATTACGGACGACAAAGAGCACGTTAAGTACGCAATTGCAGACTACGCTTTGACTCCGAACATTGCGATTATCGATCCGAACTTTGTTGACGGAATGCCGAAAGGTTTGACGGCGGCATCAGGTATCGATGCACTTGTTCACGCACTTGAGGCGTACGTATCTTGTATGGCAACAAACTTCACAAATGCTCACGCTTTGGAAGCAACAAAACAAGTATTCAGATACTTGGAACGTTCATACAAAAACGGTGCAAGCGATCCGCTTGCAAGAGAAAAAATGCACTATGCGGCAACAATCGCAGGTATGGCATTCGCAAACTCATTCTTGGGCTTGTGCCATTCAATGGCTCACAAGTTGGGAGCAATGTTTAACGTACCTCACGGCGTCGCAAACGCATTGTTGATTCGTCAAATCATCAAGTACAACTCGAATGATTGCCCGTCAAAACAAGCAACATTCCCGCAATATAAATTCCCCTGTGCGAAGATGAAATACGGTCAAGTCGCAGACGAATTGGGCTTGGGTGGCAAAGATGACGATGAAAAAGTCAAACTTCTTATTGAAGCGGTTGATAAATTGATGAAAGCGGTTGATTTGCCTAATTCTATAAAGGATTTCGGCATATCGAAGAAAGAATTTAACGAAAAATTAGACGAATTGGTCGAACTTGCATACGACGACCAATGCACGGGTGCAAACCCCGCTTATCCGTTGATGAGCGAAATCAAACAAATTTACATCGACGCATTCAACGGTGTTGTGTAGCACAATAACTACGGGGTTTATTAAAAATAAGCCCCGTTTTTTCGGGTGGAATTATGATTTTATCGGCAAAATTAATTAGCAGATTAACACTCTATCACAGTATATTGACAGGGCTTGAAGAAGAGGGCATTGACACTGTTTCGAGTCCTCAGATTGCCGAATTGCTCAAGATTGACGACTCTCAAGTCAGAAAAGATATAAAATTTTTGGGCAAATCGGGCAAAACAAAGGTCGGATACAAGGTTACAGAGGTTAGAAAATTAATCGAAAAAACTTTGGGCTTTGAAAAGACAAAAGACGCATTCGTTGTCGGGGCTGGCAATTTGGGGCTTGCTCTTGCAAAATATGACGACTTCAAATATTACGGTTTTAATATTTTGGCACTTTTCGACAATGACCCTATAAAAATAGATATTACGGTTAACGGCAAACAGGTTTTCCATATTGCGAAATTGCCTGATTTGACGAGAAGATTGAATGTTGAAATTGCAATTTTGACCGTTCCTAAAAATTTTGCACAAGACACGGCGGATTATCTCGTCGCATCGGGCATTAAGTACATTTGGAACTTTACTCCGACGGTGCTTAAGTTACCTGATAACGTTCAAGTTTGGAATGAAAATTTAATCGGAAACTTTTTACAATTTACAAAAGATATTTAATAGAGGTGATTATGCTAAACTCAACAAAATCAATGGTTTTGATGATAGATGTTCAGGAAAAATTGGTAAAAGCGACAAATGCTGACCAAGAGGCTGTAAATGCAGGCAAAATGCTTGCGGCGGCGAATATTTTGGGCTTGCCTGTTTTAGTGAGCGAACAATATCCGAAAGGTCTTGGCTCAACGGTTGCAAATGTTTCGGAGCATTTTACCGAAAATACCAAAGTTATTGAAAAATCGGCATTTTCAATTTTAAAAGAGGAAAATGCTCTTGAAACAATCAAATCTTATGGCAAAAAACAGATTATTTTGTTCGGAATTGAAACGCATATTTGCGTTTTGCAAACTGCGATTGAGTTGATTGAAAACGGATTTGAAGTTTATTTGATAAAAAATGCAAGCAAAAGCCGTCAGGAATTTGAACATTTTGCAGGAATTGATGTTATGAAAGAAGAGGGTGTTCATGTCGTAACTCTCGAAATTGCTTTGTTTGAACTTCTTGAAACATCAAAAAATCCGTCGTTTAAACAAGTTCAAGCCTTGATAAAATAATTATTTTTTCGGTTTGTAACTGTAAAGATTGTTTCAAATATTCCCTTTAATCTCAATTTGTGATAAAATAATTTTTAAAACAGCCTAAAAACAAAAGGAAAAGTTTATGAATGATAGAGTAGTAAAAAAATTATGGGTATTTTTTATAGTTTGTTTGGTTATTTTCTTTGCTACGTTTTTTAACAGTTCAAAACCTTATTTGGAACGTTATAACAAAGAAATTACGGCAGCGAAGAGCCTTTTGACTGACGATTATTCAAAAGAAGTTTTTGATGAGTTGATGATGTTCAACGCAGAAAAAACTCCGATGAAAAAAGAAAATATGGATAAATTCCCCGAAAATTATTGCCCGAATGTTCCTATGAACAAAGGTGACGTAATGATTAACGGCGGTATTTCGAGCGATTTGACATTGACGTTCAAAATGGCTGAATCTGTTGGCGAAAACGGCTTGGTTATCGGCTTTGACCCCAACGTTAGAATTCTTGCAAAAATCAATAAAGAAATTGAAAAAAGCGGATTTAAAAATATCAAAACTTATTCTTACGGCTTGTGGAATAAAAATTGCCACAAAGAATTGTTCTTCCAAGACAATACCGACGCATCATTGGTATTCAGAAAGAACGAAGGTTTGTATTTGCCCGCAACATTGGTTAAACTTGACGATTTCGTCGTAAAAGAAGGTGTTAAGAAAGTCGATTTCATCACTTTGGACATTGAAGGTGCCGAAATGGAAGCATTGAAAGGTGCTGAAACAATTTTGTTATCACAAAAACCGAACTTGGCAATTTCAATCCACCATAAATCGACTGACTTGTTCCAAATTATCAATTATTTGAACAGTTTGAATTGCGGATATAAATTTTGGTTAGGGTACCACGGTCCGTATTCTGCAAACTCTGTAAACGTACTTCTTTACGCAACAGTAAAATAATCCGATTTTGATTTAAAAAGAAACCCGCAAAGTTATTTGCGGGTTTTTTGTTGTGTTTTAAACGTGTAATGACGAGTTTGTAACAAATTGTAAAGATTTAGTTTGCATTAAAGTATAGTTGTTCTTTGCTTTAGGGCTGAGTTTATTGATTTTCTGTGTTAAATTTTTCGGAAAAATGCCGATAAAGTAAGTAACACAGAGGATAATAGTGAAAGGGAAAACAAGGGATTACAATTTAACCCGTCGAAGTTGACGACTGCTAATTTGCAAAACGACAAAACTTCACGTTGGTGATAAAAATCAATGTTATGGAAAATGGTCGGTTCTTTTTCTTGCTTTGACGGAAGAGATTATGACAGTGCTGCAATTACGAGAGGCGGTTGTTTGGTTTTCTATAACGAAATTGAAACTACAAAGAGTGACGGTAGTAAGTCAACTCAATATATTCCCGTAAATTCGTTCGATTTGCAAATGCAACCCGACGGCAGAACAATCGAATTGAAAACAGGTACAAGATTTGAGGAATCGACAAAAACGAATGGCGATTACGTTGAACTTGCTGAAGATGGCAGAACGTTTAATGTCTATAACAGTGAGGACGTGGCAATTCATAGTTTAATCATCTGTTGGATAATATTTCCAATCTTGACCACCTCGCCATAAACGTGCCTACGTCATACTTCTGCCGACTCCTCGTCGCCGTGCGTATGACTTCGCACTCTGTTCGGTGTTCGCTGGACTGCCACGGGAAAAACCCTCGCAGTGACAGGAAACGCTAAACTTCAATAGTTTTTCGTCATTCTGAGGACGAAGTCCGAAGAATCTATGAGCATTGTAAAAACAGATATTTCGCTACGCTCAATATGACAGTAAATGAAAAAATTTAACCGTCATTGCGAGGAACGAGCGAGCAGAGTGCGAGGGCTTGGCGATGAAAAGACAAAGTCTTTGACATCGACAACCCGCAGACACGTTTAATGCGAGCGAAGTGATAAACAATCTCGACGAAGCAATCCATAGTTTACTCATTAATTGGAAAACTTTATACATTCATCGTCATACTGAGGCGGAGCCGAAGTATCTGTTTCCATCGACATTTCTCAGATTCTTCGCTTTGCTCAGAATGACAAGAACTGACTTTATACATTCATCGTCATACTGAGGCGGAGCCGAAGTATCTGTTTTTTCAGCATTTTACAGTTGTTCAAACATTTATTAAAAACGTAGGGGCGACTTTAGTCGACCAATCCGCTAAAAATTCAACAATTCCGATAAACTAATACCAAATCCTTTTGCAATTTGATTGAGTTTGGATAAAACAATATCATTTTTGGCTGTTTCAATATTGCCAAGAGTTGAACGAGCGATATTGGAGTGAAAAGCCAAATCGTCTTGTGAAAAACCATGTTCTTTTCTTAGTTCTTTTATTCTTTTCGCAAGTTTTCTTAACAATACCTTGTCCATAATTAAATTGTCCGCTACAATGGCAAAAGAAACAAACTGTCCCACGGACAAAAGACGGGTAAAAATCAATGATTACAAAGAAAAAAACTCTTTTAATAGACTTGGATGGGGTTTTGAATGACTATGTCGGGAATTATGACAAAAATTTTATTCCGCCGATAAAGGTTGGAGCGAAAGAATTTTTAGAAGATTTATCAAAAAATTATCAAGTGAAAATTTTTACGACACGGGATAAAAATCTTGCATCAAAATGGGTTTCTGAAAATGGTTTGAGTGAATTGATTGTTGGGATTACAAATGTCAAAGAGCCTTGTTGGGTGTATGTTGACGACAGATGTATAACTT
>SAMEA104315428__coassemble_1133_pt1 | contig 17872 bp, 20 predicted proteins | sample SAMEA104315428__metabat2_low_PE_039 | metagenome-assembled genome bin SAMEA104315428 (sample SAMEA104315428) | gut metagenome | biome: Monkey gut; feature: monkey-associated habitat; material: faeces | place: China | collected 2013
TGTTCTTATTCTATTTCAAGAACTTGTAACTTATGTCACAGGAAATTTGAAAAAATTTTTTCCTAATTTTTCGGCACTTTTTAGCAAAATTTCAAAACAGGCTTTTCCCATTTGGCTCACTTTATCCGTACAATGTAAATATATCCTTGAAATCCACTAATAGTAATGCGTTGCTCAATTAAATCGTTTTACCCGTACATCTTAGAGAAAGCACGTTTTGGCTCAGTTTGATGTACGGTTAAAATGATTTTTCCGACCTCTCAAATGCCCTCACAGAGCAAGTTTTCCCAAATAAATCACATTACCCGTACAAATCAAATCATGCTTTCCAATACATACATATCTAGGTATAATTTTCAGACATAAAAAAAAAGAACTTCGCAGATATCAGAAGTTCCTTTTTTTTCAAATGGTTGCGGGGGTGGGATTTGAACCACACGACCTCCGGGTTATGAGCCCGACGAGCTACCAGGCTGCTCTACCCCGCGGTAACTACACACCCATTATCGTACGCACATATTTGAATTGCAACCCTTTTGTATCAATATATTAAGTTTTGTGATTACAAATTGTCATAAAAATACATAAAAGATGACCGTTTCCGCCAAAATCAAGCCACCAAAAGCCCTATTTCATCAACGGTTCGATTGCTCTATCCAAAATTCCGAGGCAATATGAAATTGTTATTCCGTAATTCGTTATCGGAACGCCCGCCGCCTTAGATTTTGCAATCCTTGACAGAATTTCCCGTCTATTCGTCATGCAGCCCCCACAATGAATTATCATTGCATAATCTTCAATATTTTTTATCATATCGTGCGATGCAACATGTTCAAAAATCAGCGATTTTCCTGTCTTTTTCTTTATCAAATTCGGAATTTTTACCCGACCGATATCGTCCTCAATTGCGTGATGAGAGCAACTTTCACAAATCAAAACCTTATTTCCGTCACGCAAATTCTCAATCGCCCGAACGCCCTCAACGAAAGTCTTTAAGTCCCCTTTCAATCTTGCAAACAAAATCGAAAACGAAGTCAACGGCACATTTTCAGGCGTAATTTCAGAAACAATCTTAAAAGCCTGAGAGTCAGTAATGACAAGTTTCGGCGGATTTTTCAAAGACTCAATTGCCTGTTTCAAATTATGTTCCGTCACGACAACCGCAACGCAACGATTATCCAAAAGTTCTCGCAAAACATTCACCTGCGGCAAAATCAATCTTCCCTTCGGAGCCTCTTTATCAATCGGAGTAACCAAAATTACCGTATCATCAGGCACCACAAGGTTTTCCAAAATTGCAGGCGGATTTATAAAATCCTCGGGAGCAATTCTAATCAACCCCTCTTTAATTCTCGCCGTAATATCTTTATCATTTTTCGCCGAAAGTCTTATCTGATAAGTCGTTTCAGCCTTAATTTCCTCAAATTTTTCCTCCGAAATTTCAAAAATATCATTTTTATTAATCACTGCAATGATAGGAATTTTCTTATCGTTAAAGGTTTTTGCGAGATTTTTTTCATAATCGCTCCAACCATCAAAATCACAAACAATTAACGCAACGTCCGTTCTCTCAATGATTTGTTGAGATTTTTGAACACGTTGTTCGCCCAAATCACCGACATCGTCAATTCCTGCCGTATCAATCAACGTAACAGGTCCCAAAGGAAGCATTTCCATTGACTTTTCGACAGCATCTGTCGTCGTTCCCGCAACTTCGGAAACGATAGAAATATTTTGGTTCACAATTGCATTTATAAGCGACGATTTTCCGACATTTCTTCTCCCGAAAATTCCGATATGCAAACGCATAGATTTAGGTGCTTTCTCCATCATCTAAGACCTCATTTCTTTTTAAATCAGAAAATTTAAGTTGATTTCTCCAAACAAAAATCAAAGTAAAAATACTGTAAACAAATATCATAAGCAATTGTTGAGTCAAAGCAACGCTGAGTGCAATGGTTTTGCCTATTCCGAACAACTGTGCCGCAAGAATAAACGCTCCCTGATAAAGCCCGATATACATTGAAGATTGCGGAATTATCGTCGAAAGGGCAATAAACGAAACGACAAACAACGAAATTGTAAAATGCGAGTCAATTCCGAATGCCGAGAGCAAAAAACAAACCATAAAACAATCGCCTACCCAAGAAATTGCACTGAAAATCGCAACTATTCCCATCTTTTTCAAGTCGGCAAACGTTTCAAATCCGTTCATAAACAAATTCAGAAAAGGATTGCATTTATCCACAAATCCGCAAATTTTCCCCGAAAGTTCACTCGGCATTTTTGAGGTGCAATTTTTTATTTTTTCACAAATAAAATCAACTTTTTTATACTTATAAACCCAAAGCATAAAAACAAAACTTCCAACAAACATAACAATAGCAAGCATTAACAGGTTCAGAACAAATTGCGAACGATAATGAATAATTATTCCGAGCGACAAAAGACAGATTACGGACAAACCGTCCAAAATCCGCTCTGCAAGCACGGTTCCAACCATACTCAATTTTGAAAGTTTATATCTTTGCCCAAAATATACCCCCCGAAAAACATCTCCGGCACGGGCGGGAAGAAATACATTCAACAAATTTGAAGTCATATAAATTTCGTACAAATCGTAAAGTTTGCACTTCACTTTCGGCAAAAGTAATTGCCACCTGATTGCCCGAGCAAGCATTACAATCGCAAAAATCACCATATAAGGCAGAATGTAGTGCTTATTCATCAAGCCACAAAGCATCACAAGTTCGCCAAAATTCACATTCCAAATTACAATAATCGTGAAAATTATCGTAATTGCCAATGCGATTAAATTGCTTTTCTTTTTTTTCATAATGACGCTCAAATATACCTCTATTATAGAGGTTTTTTAAGGAAACACAAGCGAATTAAACGACTTTTATGTTCAAACTGTCCATTCTCTCTTTAAGAGAAAGTTTTTTCTTCAAAATATCTCTGTTTACGCTTGCAACAAGTCCCGTTTCTTCAACAGGCAAACGCTTGTTGACTGTATCCAAGAATTTTTTTGCCTCTGCATATTTTTGCATTTTAACAAGCAAAGAGAACTTCAAATCGCAGAATTGTGCATACAATCTCATATCCTCGATTGTCAAATATTCAAAAGCCAAATCGAGAAATGCAAGTGCGTTTTTAGAATCGTTCAACGCATCACAAACAGTCGCCATAGATGACATAATCGTTGCATCGGAAGGTTTCAACGCTGCCGCTTGAGAATAATAATCGAAAGCCTTTTTCATCTTTCCGGTTGCAAAATAAACATCTCCCAAAAATTTCAAACTTTTAGCATGATACGGTGTAAGTTTTATCGCCTTTTTAAGCAATTTGATTGCCTTATCGGTTCTGTCAAAATAGAAGAAATAATCTTCCGCTTCTCTGTAATATCTTTCCGTATCAATGTTTAATACATTATCATCAAATAATATTTTTGAATTTTTTAAATACTCTATTGTCATCTTATTGCTACTTATATTAAAGCGTGTCCCCAATGATTCTATAATAATTCAATCGAAAATTCATTACCATAGGCAAAAAACCACAAATAGTGTTAAATTTTCCCAAAACGCATGCATAGCATGGTTTTTCATGTTTTTTAAACTTTTATTAAGCAAACTCAATAAAATCGCACATTACAGCAGAAAAAATCCTTAAAACGCATGTATATCATGGTTTTTCGGTTGTTTTTAAAATGTTACCGTTTCTTAATAAAAACTTAATATCATGAACGTTAAAAGAGGATTTTTTCGGGCAAATTGTCATTTTTCAGGCATGGTTCCATGCCTCGAACAAAAATCTTAAAGAATTTTTGCAAAAGCGTTGCAAATACAGGAGTTCAAGGATAAAACACGTGTTAAAATTCAAAGAAAGATAAAATATTGTAAAAAATAGTTTTTTTACGGGCAAAAACAATGTTTTTGTGTAATAATACGAAGTATGGAGAGGCAAACTACAAAAATTTTAGGATACGATGTGGACTTGTTCAATTTTGACCAAGCCTTGGATTATATCATCAAAAAGAGTGAAAACCAAAGCACTCAGACGATTACACTCAATCCCGAGATGATTGAATTGGGTAAAAAAAATCAGGAATTTTCAGAAATTTTGAAAAATGCCGATTTGCTTATCCCTGACGGAGTTGGGGTAAAAATTGCATTAAAAATTTACGGAATTTCTCAAGAAAGAATCCCCGGAATTGAATTTGCGGGAAGATTGATTGAACATTGTGCCAAAAATTCTCTCCCTGTTGCATTAATCGGGGCAAAAGAAGAAACTTTGCAATCTTCTTGCCAAAAATTAAAAGAAAAACATGAAAATCTAAATATCGTGTATGCTCGAAACGGTTATTTCAAGGAAGATGACGAGAGAGCGATTGTCGATGAAATCAAATCAAAAAATCCGAAATTGGTCTTAGTTGCACTCGGAGTGCCGAAGCAAGAGATTTTTATCAAAAAATATAAAAACGAATTTCCGAACACAATTTTCGTCGGAGTAGGCGGAAGTTTTGATGTTTGGTCGGGAAATGTAAAAAGAGCACCAAAAATATTCAGACAGTTAGGTTGCGAATGGCTTTGGAGATTGATAAAAGAGCCGTCGAGATTTAACAGAATGTTTCCTACTTTACCGCTCTTTTTGTTTAAGGTTATAATAAATAAGAAATAACAATTTATTATGTTGTATGTAGTATAGAAGAAAAGGTGATTTATGTTAAAAGTATTATCCGATGAAGAAATCAAAGAAATTCAATCAATTACCAAAAAACTTCGTGCGAACATTGTCAGAATGATTCACAACGCTCAATCGGGACACCCCGGTGGAAGCCTTTCTGCAATCGATATTTTGGCAGTTTTGTACACGAAAGTTATGAAACAATATCCTGATTGGGATAAAAACCCTGATTTTGAAAATCGTGACAGATTTGTATTGTCAAAAGGTCACGCATCAGCAGCGATTTACTCAATTTTGGCACATTGCGGATACTTCCCTGAAGCAGACTTGCTCGAATACAGAAAGTTCGGCACAAAACTTCAAGGACACCCTTGCTGCACAAAACTCAAAGGAATCGAAGTTTCAACGGGTTCTTTGGGACAAGGTCTTTCAATCGCTTGCGGTATGGCATTGGGCTTGAGATTAAGCAATAAAGATTCATACGTTTACACACTTATGGGTGATGGCGAACTTCAAGAAGGTTCAGTTTGGGAAGCAGCAATGAATGCCGCTCACTACAAGTTAAATCACCTTATTGCAGTTGTTGACAGAAACAGACTTCAAATCGACGGTAACACGGAAGATGTTATGGCAGTCGGCGATGTTGCAGCGAAATTTGCAGCATTCGGCTGGAACACTTTGGAAATCGACGGACACAATATCGAAGCGATTTTTGAAGCATTTGAAAAAGCAAAAGAATCACAAGACAAACCGACTGTAATCGTTGCAAATACGATTAAGGGCAAAGGTATTTCATTTATGGAAAACCAAGCAGGTTGGCACGGTAAAGCACCGAGTGATGAACAATTGGCACAAGCATTAGAAGAATTGAAGTAGAAAGGTGTAACAATGACTGAAACAGTAAAAAAATCAGCAAGAGGCGAATACGGCTTAACGCTCGCAGACCTTGGCAAAACAAATGAAAACATTGTAGTTATTGATTGCGACCTTTCAGGTTCAACAATGACAAAATATTTCAGAGAAAAATTCCCCGAAAGACACTTTAACGTAGGTATTGCGGAACAAGACGCAGTTACAACGGCAGTAGGTCTTTCGACAACAGGAAAAATTCCTTTCGTATCAACTTTTGCGGTATTCGCATCAGGCAGAGCGTGGGAACAAATCAGAAACGGTGTTTGTTACCCGAATTTCAACGTAAAAATCGTTGCAACACACTGCGGTATCACAGTAGGTGAAGACGGAGCAAGCCACCAAGCGTTGGAAGATGTTGCAATTATGAGAGCAATCCCGAATATCACGGTTGTTGCTCCTGCTGATGCAACAGAAGTTCGTGAAGTAATTACTTGGGCAGCAGAATACAAAGGTCCTGTTTATGTTCGTGTATCAAGAGCAAACTTGCCCGTAATCTTCAAAGAAGGCGAATATAAATTCAACCCGAAAAAAGCGGTTGTTATGAAAGAAGGTAAGGACGTAACCGTTGTAACAAACGGCGAAACGACTTGTGAAGTTGTTGAAGCGGCTAAAATGCTTGAAGAGGAAGGCATAAGCGTTGAAGTTGTACACGCACCTGTTGTTAAACCTTTAGACACAGAAACAATCGTAAATTCTGCAAAGAAAACAAACAGAGTTATCACTGTTGAAAACCACTCAATCATCGGCGGTTTGGGCGGTGCAGTATGCGAAGCACTTTCCGAAAATTATCCCGTTAAAGTTTCAAGAGTAGGTATTAACGACCAATTCGGTCAAACAGGTACCGCATCTGAACTTATGGAATACTACGGATTGTCAGCAAAGAAACTTGCCGAAAAAATCAAAGGACTCGTAAAATAATATGATTCAAATGAGAGCCGTAACTAAACGGTATAAACACAATTACGCATTGAAAAACATCAATCTCGACATTATGTCGGGAGAATTTGTATTCCTCACAGGCTCAAGCGGTGCGGGAAAATCGACCCTGATGAAATTGTTATACCGTGAGGAGGTTCCCACATCAGGAACGGTTATGATTGGTTCGACCAATGTTGCCGAACTTCCTGACGACAAGGTGCCTAAACTCAGAAGATGCATGGGCATCGTGTTCCAAGATTATAAACTGTTGCAAAACCAAAGTGTGTTCGATAATGTTTCTTACGTTATCCGCACTTTGGGAATGAGCAGCAGGGAAATCGAGGCTCGTACGATGGGAGCGTTAAAAGTTGTCGGCTTGGCAGGCAAGATGAGAGCGAAACCGACTGAATTATCAGGCGGTGAGCAGCAACGTGTAAGTATCGCAAGAGCCATTGTAAACGGTCCGCCGTTGTTGATTGCAGACGAACCGACGGGTAATCTTGACCCGAAAAACTCAATGGAAGTTATGCAAATTTTGGAACAAATTAACCAAAAAGGCATTACAATCTTGATTGCAACTCACGACCACGCTATGGTTAATTACTTCAGAAAGCGTGTAATTACAATGGATCAAGGACAAATCGTCCGTGACATTCAGGCAGGTACTTATGACTGATTCAACAAATGCAAAATCAATAAAATTCAAAAAGAAAGTGAAATCGGGCATTCCGAAAGATTGGCTCGGTGAACTCAGAATTACCTCAAGAATTATCGCAGAAACGATGAAAGGTATCTTGAGAACAGGTTGGATAAATATCGCCATTATTACAACGATGGCGGCTATTTTGACGATTTTCGGAGCATTATTCAGAACAACAATTTCATTAACGGAATTTGTTAAACAATTCGGTAGCATGCTTGAAATTTCGGTATATTTGAAAAACGATGTTTCACCCGAGCATTTATCGAGCCGTATTAAAGAATTTGACCATGTCGAAAAAGTTACGATTATAACAAAAGGTGAGGCTTGGAACAAAATGAAGACCGAATACGATGTTGCGGACATTTCAAACCCCTTGCCAGATACTTTGCACGTAAAAATCGACGAACCCGAAAATATTAACGAGGTTTATGAGAAAATCAAACCTATTCCGGGGGTTGAAGAAGTTGCTTATGCAACGGATATTGCAAAAAAAATGGAGATGTTCAATAAGGTTGTCCACACGATGACGCTTATTGTCGTTGTTTTTGTAGCGGTTTTGACGATTGCGATTATTAACAACACGATTCAACTTGTAATTCAAAATCAGAAAGAGGAAATCGAAATTATGCGGCTGATGGGCGTCAGCAATTGGTATATTAAAATCCCTCTGATTTTGCAAGGGGCTATTTATGGCTTTGTTTCGGCACTTTTGGCACTGATACCGCTGAATGCGGTGCAGGGTTGGCTGCTCAAGGCTCATGAATACTTTATGATTCCGTCACCCGTTCTTGCGGCGAATATCGTTACTTTTACGTTGTTTGTAATTGCGATAGGTTTCGGTGCGGGCGGAAGCATGCTCTCAATTAAGAAACATTTGAGAGTTTAATGTTTGCACAGAAAAATTTTTGTGATAAAATGGATACATAAAATTGAAAAAATACGGAAAAGTGGCCGAGTCGGCTGAAGGCGGCACCCTGCTAAGGTGTTATGTGGAGTAATCTGCATCATGGGTTCGAATCCCATCTTTTCCGTATTTTTTATTTTAAGAGAGCAAATAAAAAAACACAAATAGTGTCATTGGGATTTTGTAAAAAGGATTAATGACTAAAGATAAAAAGGAGAAAAAATGTCAGGATATTTTTTAATCGCAGAAAATGTAATTTTCAAAAACAATAAATTGACTTGCATTAATATGTTCAACGAATTGTCAGCAATTGCGATGCCGGCTGAATTCAGATTTGATATGGCAGTAATTTGCGGACCGAATTGGACGGCTGGCGAACACAAATTGACAATCAAAGTTAAACCGAATGACGGTGACGAGATTGTTCTTTCAGAATCAACAGTTAATATTTTAAACGAAGATTTTGTTTACAACGCTATTGCAAACGACGTTAAATTCAGAATGAATTATGATGTTCAAAACTTGACATTCACGGTGTATGACAATGATGACGTGGTTATTTCGAGAAAATATCCTGTTGTTGCGATGTTGTACCCGAAACAAATGGTTCAACAACAAGCGGAACAAACAGAACAAGAACAACAAAACAGCGAAGAACAAAATAATTCCAACGAAAATCAAGAATAATTTTAAAAAGATAAAAGCCGTAAGATAGAAATATTTTGCGGCTTTTTAATAAATATCCGACTTATTGAAAAATTTTTCAATAAATGGTACATTTAATAAGAATTTACGTTTCCTATATTCAAATTTGAGCAGGACAGATGATGAAAAAAACCGTATTAATAACTCTGACATATAACAAGTTAGAGCAGGCAACGAAGCCGTATTTGGACTCATTGTACAAGTTTACGGACGAAAATTCTTTTGACTTAGTAATTGTCGATAACGCATCATCGGACGGAACGGTTGAATATATCAAAGATTTTGCAAAAACGCACAATAACCTCACATTGATTGAAAACCACGAAAATTCAGGTTATGCGGGCGGAAACAACATCGGGCTTAAGTTTGTAAAAGACAAAGATTATGAATATGTCGGACTTTTGAACAACGACATTCTTTTGACCCCGAATTGGCTTGAGAATACAATTAAAGGCTTTGACATTGATGAGTCAGTCGGCATGCTTTCTCCGAGAAATAACGAGAAATGCAAACTTACGAGTAAAAATTATTTAGACGGATATGAAAAATATCTCAAAAAATTCAAAAAGCCCTTAAGATACGTAGTGACGCCATTTTTCAGTTGTGTCATTATGAAAAAAGAACTTACAGACAGAGTCGGACTTTTGGACGAAAATTTCAATCCCGCATTTTGGGAAGACAACGATTACAGTTTCAGGGCAATGTATTTGGGCTATGGGCTTGCTTATATCAATTCCGTTTTTATTTTTCACAACCACAGCACGACGAGTGCAAGCGTTGCGTCTGAAATTTCTAAAAGAAACCAAAAATATTTCTACAAAAAACACCCGCTCGGAAAGTGGATTTGGGAGCATAAACGCACAAATCTCCTGAAAGATATAAGAAGATACATCTCTGAGGGATTTGAATAAAAATGTTTTTCAAAAAATATTATCACGCCCGCTGGGTTGTTTATGAAATTTTCGGAATAAAAATCAAAAAGAAAATTAAACCGACACATATTGATACGGTGAATTTGATTTTGGGGAAAAATTTCGGCATCGGAAACAGGATTTTCGCAATCGTAAATGCAATTTACGGTTATAGCCCGAAAAACCTGAATATTTATTGGGATAAAGACGGTTGGGTCGATGAATCATTTTCTTCGTTGTTCGAGTGCAATTTTGACTGCAAAATTACGGAATATAACGACGAAAAGATTTGCAAAACTTGGAAAAATTCAAAAAACGAAAGAACGATTGAATCACCGCAAACAAACCTGTTGACGAGCGATTTGGTCGAAAGGATTTTGATTAACAACAATATTACCCCCGAAATTGAAAAAGGATTTAAGGAAATTTTTTCAAAAGTTCAACCGACAGAAAAAATCAAAAAAAGAATAAAAAGCATCAATTTGCCCGAAAAATTTGTCGCTCTTCAAATCAGAAACGCACCTGATTGGCAACTTTACGGCAGAAATGAAAGTTTAAATTCTTTTATTGAAGCAATCAAAAAATGTCCAAAAGACACTGTTTTCTATATTTCTTCAATGTCAAAAGAGGTGTCCGATTTTATAAAAGAAAATTCGGGTTGCGAAATAATCGAATTGCCCGAAAAGAACTATAAATCAATGACCGACGCCATGGCAGACCTGTACATCATGTCATACGCCCAAAAGGGAATATACTCTTTCGGCTCAACTTTTGGCGAACTCGCTTGGTGGCTCTCAAAAACCCGCCAAGAATATTCAATAATCGGCTCTTACGCAAATTGGAAATGGATTAAAGAAGACAAAAAATAAACGGCTCATTTTTACTATTACGATTTTTAAAAAGCACAAAACACAATATTGAAGGACTTTTGAGAAATTTATTTGGGAAAAAGGCTAAATTTTTACGTACTGCCAAAAATGTGAACGAGGATTTTTATTCTTTGAAAAAATCATAAAAATGATAAAACTGAAAAGGGCATTTTAAGGCAAGTTCGGACACAAAATCGGCAAAAGCGGCAGCCATTTTTTTTGCACCCTTTGTTGGAAATTGAACCACAGACATTTCGTAACCTTTAAATTGTTTCAGACAAGAAACGAAAAACACAGGTGCATCAAGCAATTCCGCCAATTTAAACGTACCATACGGAAAATCGACTTTTCGTCTTAACACTTCAACCTCAATGTTTCTGGCGGTTTTAGACGTTCTGTCCCCCGCAATAAAGACAAACTCCCCGTTTTCTATCCGATTTTTCAAATCAATAACAGTTTCGATGCCGATGTCCTCAACGGCAACAAGATTGATGTTTTTAAAATCAGAAATTTTGCCTAAAAAATCTCTGAAAATTTTTGCCTGCTCAAGACTTAACAAAATTGAAATTTTTTGCTCAGAACCGATTAAAACCCTTGCTACATCGATATTTCCGATATGAGAAAAAATGCAGACCGCACCTTGCTTCTCACTTTTTAATTTCCAAAATAAATCGCAAACACTATTTGTGTTAATTTTCTTTTTGTCAAATTTTTGAGAAAAAACTTCGATTTTATCAACAGCGGATAAAGCATAAGACAAAAACAGTTTGAAAACGTTGATATTATTGGATTTTTCGCCCACAATCGAAAGATATTTTTTAACATAAAATCTCAAATCTTTTCCCGCAAAAAACGTTCCCAACGCAACGAAAAATGCGATTGCCACGACAGGAATTTTTCCGAAAATTTTGAAAATATAATAAGTTAAAATCAAACGTTTTTCGCCGGCAGAACGCTCTTTAACCTCATACCACTTCATTTTCGCTCCCATCAATCAACAACAGACTAAACAAATATGCAGAGAAAATTCCGATTGAAAGCACGAACCCCAAAGAAGATATGAGTTTAAACGAGGTAAACGTCAACAAAAAGAATGAAAACGCAGTCGTCAAGCACGATATCAAAACGGCGTCAGATGAATTTTTGATTTTTCCGACCCTAAAAATCGAATAATCGAGCGTGAAACCCAAAATCAAAAACATTGCAAAAATATGAAATAAATTCACAGGCTGCAAAGTCACGCCAAGTGCCGCAAAACTCGTTAATATCCCACATATCGACGGCAAAATTATCCTAAAAGACTGCCTTCTGTATCGACAATACAAATATCCGAAAAGCAGCAAAAATGCACCAAAAACAAGCCTCACGCACGTTTTTCGATGATTTTCCAAATAAGAAGAAATGTCCTTTGAAATATTAAGAACACTCACCCCGTTAATACCCAAATTCGGCTGAATATCTTTGTTTACAACCATTATCGACGTTTTTTCATCGAGCATAAATTTGCTCAAAAACGGATATTTTTCAAAATCGGGAGAAACAATCCGATTAGTCTTTTCCCTCGACAATTGTTGAATTTGAGCCAAATTTAGTAAATCATAACAAGAAGACAATTTTTTTTCATACAAATTTTTTACCAAATCCTGATTTTCAATCTGCCTTTTCTCAGACGGAATAAAATCAGAAAGTGCCACATACTTAGCATTTACAAGGCTTTTAACCTGTTCTTCTTTTTCTAAAATATTTTGCAAATTCTCACCTGTCACAACGACAAAATTTCTCGATTTGTCAACGGAAATGTCATACAAAATTTTCTCACCCTTTGCCAACTCAACAGGCGGTTTATAAAGCGATGTAATGTCATCGGTAAAATGAATTTTCGAGAGCCCAAACGCAATAAACAAAGTAATTCCCGCCAAAATAAATTTTTTATACCGAATTTTTAATCGGGGAAATTTATTTTTCACAGACAAGTCAAAATTGAAACAGGGATAAAAATATTTAACGATAAAATATACCGAAATCAACCCGACAGAAGTAAAAACGGCTATTTGAGAGAGCAAAGGAATGTTTGCAAAAATCAAAACCACAAACGCTCCAACCGTCGTAACAAGACTATCTGTAAGGCTTTTGAGCAATTTTGTTTTGTCCTTTTCAACAAACCAATGAAGCGAATAATCCACGCAAATGCCGATGAGAGTAGTCGAAAAGACAAATGTCAAAACATGAACATGATGGAAAATAAAAGCAGTCGTCAGATAACCAACACCAATTCCCATCGAAATGCTCGCTATGATTGGGATTAAGACCTTTATATTTCTGAAATAATAATATGTCAGCGACAACACAAAAATCGCCGAAAGCAATGCGATAACGTTAATTTCATTTGCCGAGCGTTCGCTCGTGTAAAACGAATGAACAGGCGAGCCTGTCAAATAAACCTTTTTTCCCTCAGCAGAATATTTTTTTTGCAAATCAAAAAGTTTTTTTATGTCCGATTTATTTTTGACATTTTGTAAATTCAAAACCGCATAACCTTTTCCGGCAAAATCCGCATTATACCTGACTTCTTTTTGCATAAGATTTGAAATAAAATCAGAAAAAAGCATAAAAGGATCATCTTTCGGCTCGGAAACAATTATGCTCGTCGGATTATAAAGAAATTCTCTCGATTGTTTGAAAATATCGTCATAATGCTTATTTAACAAGAGTTTTCGGGATTTTTCAGAAATAAAATTTGTTTTTGAGGAATTATAATCCGACATCAAATTTTCAAAATCGTTTTGAGGAAATTTGTCCGCCCCAAAGTCGCTCAGAAAGTCATCTTTGAGCATTTCCGCATCAAACGAATCTTCACCCTCAAAAACGACATTAATATCAGACGAATATTTATCAGCCACCTTAATCAAGGTCGAAGCATTTTGCGGCAAAACCGCCTTGAGAAGGTTAGTTTCAGGTATTTTTCCAAAGGCAAGCCCCAAAACGACAAATAAAAAAATGACAAAAACAAATATTTTTTTGCCCATTTTATACCCCGAATTGGAATTTTATATCCGTCTTAACCGTCGGATTTACTTGATATATAAGGATTTGAGTAATATGTTTGTTATCACCGAAAATTTTTATCATCTCGATATGATTTTGGATATTTTTGTTTTTTGCCCTCAAATCCACGCTCCAAGTTGAATTTGCTGAGGATTTTTGGAAAAACATATCGAAATCTTTATCAATGTTGGAAAAATTTTTCTTTGTCACCGCAAGAATTATATCGTTGATATAACGGTTGTTTGCGGCAGTATAAGACGATGTTGCCCTGACGGGATAAGTCGTCATAAAATAAACGCCTTTACCTTTAATAAATTTAAAATCGCCTGAGGATTTGACGCTTGTACCGCTGAAAATTCTTTCCTGAACAAACTTGCAATCAACGGATTTCAAATCGGGCAAACTGCTTGCAACGACTGATGCAGACGTTTTTTCGACTGCCGAAAAAGCGGAATTTGCAAACACAAAAAATATGAATAAAACCGAAAATATTTTATACATTTAAAAGTTCCTTAAACCTTTGCGGTGCAACGTAAACACTCTCTTTTGTTTGAATATTTACGCAAATTTGCATCGATTTCGCCTTAAAAATCTTCTCATCATTCTCATCAAAAATTTCATATTTGATAATCAAAGACGGCTCGAGTTCCTCAAAAGTCATTACGACACGCAAGTTTTCGGCAAACGTAGCAGGCTTAATATACTTCATATCAAGTTTCGCAATCGGGTACATCACCCCGTCATTTTTCATATCCATATAATCATAGCCCAATTTTCCAAGTGCATCACAACGGGCAATTTCAAGGTATTTCACGTAATTTCCGTGCCAAACCACACCCATCGGGTCGTTATCATAAAATGGAACTTTTATCGTAGTTTCTGCTTTAAATATTGCCATAAACCCCCGTCATTCGTACAATTTTTCTTTTGAAAGAATACCTGATACAAAAATATTTTGTTCCGAAAAAATCTCAAAAGCAACCGATTTTTCAGAATTTACAAGTCTTAAAATAACTTTTTTGTTGGGAAAAATAAGTTTTGAAAATTTAATCTTTCTAATAACTTGAGGTGACATGCCCGTTTTGAAAAATTCATCGGCAAAAAACGTCACAAAATACAACGACACAACCCCCGGAAGAATAGGAAAATTAGGGAAATGCCCTTTAAAAAAGTTTGAATGTTCGGGAAAAATCAAATCAATTTCAACAACATTTTCCTCGACTCTTTCCCGCAATACGAGCGGAAAAGAAAGATTTGTCGCAAAAATTTCCTCAATTTTTTCTCTGTCAATTTTACCGACAGAGGTCTTATAAATTTCGGGCAAAAAACGCCATTTTTGAGGAACAATCTCAAATTTTTCACCGCAAAAAGCCTTCAAATTTTTTATCAACTCACCCTGTCCGTTTTCAAGATAAAATTTCTTGCCAAAATCGGACAAAGCAACCGCCGCACCTAACTTTTCGTCAATTTTAAGACAATAAGCATCAGAAACGCAGTCAGAATTTTTCAACCATTTTTCAAACATTTCCGCCGAAATTCTTTTCTCGGAAATTTTCAAAACCCTATCAGCACGGGCAAGAGCAGAGATTTCATCATCTCCGTTAAAATCAACAAAATCCGAAAGTTCCATAAAATCCTCATAAAAATAATCCGATTTTACCGTCAAAATTTTGTTCTCATATTTTTCAACCGAAACATCTTCAAAAAGTTTCAGGTATTTTTGCCCAAAATGCTCTCTGTGAGCGACAACTCCCGTTTCAGTACTTCCGTAAATTTCAATAACTTGAGATTTTTTCTCAAAATATTCAAAAACTTCGTCCTCTAACTTCGCACCCGCTGCAACAATGAACTTCGGCGATTTTTCAAAGTCCAAATTATACTTCGCAACTTTCCCCAAAAAAGACGGACTCGAAACGAGGAAACAATTGTCATATCTGACATTTTCGGGGTATTGAACACTATTTGTGTCAATCACAAAACCGTTCACAAACGGCGTCATAAAATGGAAAGTGAAGCCGAAAAGATGATTTAACGACGTAGTCGAGCAAAATCTGAGATTTTCATCAGCAGAAAGGAATGTTTTTCCTATATCTTGAGCCTCTCGAACCAAATTAAACAGTGATTTTTTCACAATTTTTGAATTTCCACTCGACCCTGACGTAAAAAAATTCACGATATTTTTCTTTAAATCAAGCTTTTTAAACTCAAAATGCCCGTCATCATTGACTTTCTCAAAATCGAGAGAAGTATTTTTATCCGATAAAAAAATTTCTTTTCCCGAAAAAACAGCCGCAAAAAATGAAATTATAAAATCAAAATTATCTTCACCCGAAAGAACCGTTTGCTTAGTTTTTTCAAGCGTTTCCGCCTTTTGTGCAACAAGTTTTTTCACATCTGCAACGGTATATTCTCGGTTATCACGAACGAGAAAGACCCTCAAATCAAAATCATTTGACCAAAATATTTCAAACATCAAACATTATGCCTTTTTTTGAAAAAATACCTGATTGGAAGTTCGACCGCAAAAATCCCACCAATCAACAAATAGGAAATCAGCCCGTTATACAAAGCCCAAAAATCGTCTGAGAGAAACAAACTCCACACGGAGATTGAAAAATTCAAAAATAAAAACGCAATCCAAACATAAGTCAGATTTTTTGTATAAGACAAAACAGGCTCTTCGAGTTTGCCGTCCAAGCGTTTTGCGATTTTTTGGATAACGGTTTCTTTCGCAAAAAGGGAGCCAAAAAATATGCAAAAGAATAAAAAATTCATTAAAACGGGATACAGTTTTACCGCAGAAATTTTTGTAAAATAAAAAAATCCGATTACGAAAAATGTAAAGATTACAGGCAATATAAACTTTAAAAATTTCGGAATTTTCATGGCTATTTCAGCAATTCCGCCACGGCATCAACTACATCGCCAAAAGTTTTGATTTCCTTAAAGTCTTGCGGTTGTATTCTTTTTCCCGTATATTGCTGCAATTTCACCGCTAAATCAACCGCATCAATGCTGTCAAATTCCAAATCTTTGAACAAATTTGCATCGGGGATAATCAAATCCTCCTCAATTTCAAAATCATTGACCATAATCTCTTTCAATTTTTCGGCAATTTGTTCCTTTGAATAATTATTTGACATCAGTTTTCACCCTTATTAACTCTGCTAAAGTTTTGACGGAATAGAAATATTGCTTATTTTTTTCCTTATCTTCGTCAAGAGTGATGTTATATTTTTTGCGAATTGCCATTCCGAGTTCAAGAGCATCGATTGAATCAAGCCCTAAGCCCGTCGTGAAAAGTGCCTCATCGACTTTAATATCATCAGGCGTCATATCCTCTAAATCAAGCGAGGAAATTATTAAATTTTTAATTTCTTCTTCCAAACTCATACAAAAATTATAGCCCAAACCGACTGTTAAAGGCAAATTTTATATTTTTTCCTTAATAATTGAACAAATTTTATTTCTAAGCCCAATCTCAGTCATATCAGGTGTTTTAAGGTTCTCAACAACAATTTCGTCTTGAATTTTTATATCAAATTGAACAACCTTCGCCCCGAGTTGAAAAAACGAATGATTTTTCATCATAAAAGGTTCTGATGTTGTGATTTTCAAAGGAACAATCGAAATGCCCGATTTAATAGCCAATTGAGAAGCACCTTTGTGAATATGCACTTCTTCACCGCCATCAATCCTTTTTCCCGTAGGAAAAATTATCACGTTAAATCCGTCTTCCAATGCCGATTTTGACTTCTCCAAAAAATCCTCAACAGTGCCGTCACTCGTGATATACAAGGATTTAACAATATTTTTCATAACAAAATTTTTCAAAACCGACGGCTTTGCAAGACAAAGCGAATTAGGGATAAAAGCAATCAAAAGCAAAATATCGATATAACTTGGGTGAGAAGCAACAATGATTTTATTTTTAATTTCAAAAACTTCGCTATCGACGAAAACCCTTATAATATCACTGTTTTCAAGGATTTTTACGAGCATTTTCCAAGATTTATGAACGATTTTTGCACACCTTGTTTTATACATTTTTGAAGTTTTTGAAAAAATTTTTAAAATCGGAAAAACGACAACCCCCAATGCCAACGAGCCAAGTCCGAAAAAAATCGCAGCTATAAAAAAAAGAATTTGCCTTTTCATCACAATCTTTCCAATCTGAAAAACGGAGAATAAAAATATTTTTCTTCACCCGATAAAAGTT
>SAMEA104315428__coassemble_1139_pt1 | contig 17752 bp, 16 predicted proteins | sample SAMEA104315428__metabat2_low_PE_039 | metagenome-assembled genome bin SAMEA104315428 (sample SAMEA104315428) | gut metagenome | biome: Monkey gut; feature: monkey-associated habitat; material: faeces | place: China | collected 2013
AATCCATGCACAATCATGGTTTTCATGCCTGCAACATGTCTGATTTTCCTCTTTTCATGCTATATAAACAACTGAGTGAAAATAATTAAAAATCGGCAAAAATTCAATTATATTTTGATATAATGTCGATATGAAAATTTTTTGGTCTATTGAAAAATTTATTAACAAATATATTTTCAGGAAAAAATACGTCCGAAGCGGGGCGTGTAAACGTTGCGGTGCCTGTTGTTCAAGAATTTACGTCAGACACGGACGGCACACGATTAACTCGGAAAAGGAATTTACGGTTTTACGGCATTTACACCCGTTTTATTCATATTTAAAAGTCGAGGGAAAAGACGATTTAGGTTTAATTTTCAGTTGTTCAAATTTTGACCAAGAAAAGCACATTTGCAAAATTCACAAACGTCGCCCGGGAATATGCAGAAGATACCCTGATGAAATAATTTTTTCAATGGGAGCGTGCCTTTCAGATGGTTGCGGATATTCGTTCAAACCGATTGACAAATTTTCCGACGTATTAAAATCAGTCGAAAAACGCCCGTTGAAAAATTGCGTTATTTTTTTAGACGAAGTCGAAGTCGATTTATCAGATGTTCCCGAAAACGATGAAAATGCCGACAATGAGAATATTGGCGAAAGAGATTAACGGATTTTTTCAAGGTATTTGAGCAAATCAGAATGTCCCTTCACGTCGTGAACACGCAAAATATTTACGTTTTTAGAAATTAAATGTTGGGCATAAATTTTTGTAATTTTATCTCTGTTATCAAGTCCAAAAGTCTTGGAAATAAACGATTTTCGGCTTATTCCATACAAAATCGGACAATTAAGAGTCGAAAATTCATCTGCTCTTTTTATCAATTCAAATTGGTCGTTAATTGATTTTCCAAAACCGATACCGACATCTAAAATCGGGAGATTTTCGCCCAATCCGATTGAGTCAAAATATCTCATTTTTTCGGCAAAAAATTTAAAAATATAATCGACAATATCACCGTCAAAATCCTCCGTCACGTCAATCGGCGGCACGCAATCCGAATGAGTTATGACAATCGGGGTTTTATATTCTTTCAAGACGTCAAAAACGGGGGCAAAAACCTCAGGCGAAGCGACATTATTCAAAATATCAGCACCACGGTCGAGAGCCTTAACAATGGTTTCGGGGTGAATTGTATCAACGCTTATGATAATGTCAGGACAGGAGTTTTTGAGTTCTGAAATTACGGGCAAAATTCTTCTGCACTCTTCTTCGCTTGAAACTGGAGTTGCGTTGGGGCGGGTGCTTTCACCGCCGATGTCAACAATTTTTGCTCCATCTTCAACCATTTTTAATCCGTTTTCAATGGCGATTGTCGGGTCACAATTTTTCCCTCCATCAGAAAAAGAATCAGGGGTGATGTTCAAAATTCCCATTATATAAGTTTTTTCAAAGTCAAAATTTTTTCCGGCAATTTCATAAAATTTTGGCGGGCAAATTTTTTCTTTTAAAATTTTAGAAAAATTTTTCAACCGAAACGGTTGATGCTCAAGTTTTTCACAAAGTTTCTTAATTTGACTAACAGAACCGTTTACAATAGCATCGGAAAATTCACACTTACAGGTAACTGCCTCTCGATTAACCGCCGCATCAAACCCCAAAGAAAGGCATGTCTGTTTCAAAATATTAGCCTCGGCAGGTTTTAAATCAAAAATTTTAAAGGTAAAATTTTGATACTTATTTTTTGCAAAATCGACGTAATCGCTTGAAAATCCTACGTTTTCAAGTTCTCCTACAATATTATTTCCGATTTTTTTTATTAAAATTTCATCTTTCATACTTTACATTATATCTTAACCATGTAATATAAGTATATAAATATTATACAGGAGATAATACCATGGCAGTTGTAATAAACGTAGAAAAAAGAGATGAAAAGAAAAACCCTCGCCAAGTAAGAGCAGAAGGTAAATTGACGGGTACTGTTTACGGAAAAGGACAAGAATCAGTTTCTGTTGAACTCGGTGCAAAAGAATTTTTAACTGCATACGGCAAAGACAAAGAAGCAACTTTCTCTTTGAAATTGGACAAGAAATCAATGGACGTTAAAGTTAAAGATATTCAAGAAAATTACAGAACAGGCGAAAAATTGAACGTTCAATTCGTTTTGGTTTAATCAATCGCTAAAATAAGATTAAGACGGGTATTTAGCCCGTCTTTTTTAATGTCTTTAAATCAATAACACTATTTGTGTTAATTATTAATTTTCTTCGTCTTCGGGAGGATAGAAGTTCAAATAACCCTCTTCATACGCCCTAACAACGGCTTTTGCAAATTTTTTCGCATATTTCCAATAGGAAGTATGGGCAGAAAGACAGATTGTCGGGCATCTGAAATCTGACTTATCATGGAAAAAACCCCGACCGTCTTTTGAAAAAGACATATTGTGTAATTCTTCGATTTCTTGGTCGGTCAAGTTCCTCGAAAGCGGGTAGCCGAGCGGGTCATTGCTGAAATTAACCGTCAGCCAAAACATATCGTTGTCTTTCATATTGACGAACAAATCCTCGTTATATTCAGTAATTTCAATTGTCGGATCATTAAAATCAGAATAGAAAAGCACGAGCGGACTTGCATAGTTAACAATGCCCAAAACCGTATTATCAGGGATACAAGCGGTATTAGTAACATTGTTTAACATATCGTAAGCCTTTTTAAATTCCTCAAAATTTCTGTTCGGAATAAGTCTTTCTTCCGAAGTGTAATATGCCAAATTCACCTGAGTGATTGCATCTAAGCAGGTCGGCTTGATTTTATGCTCGGAAATATATTTGCTTTGTTGTTCGTCGAACTTCATTTTCTTTTTCATTGTTTCAACAGTCATATAAGGGACCTTGTAAAACAAATAACGATAGGTTATGAAACTGCCAGCACTATAGCCGAAAAGAACGGCTTTTTCCCCTCTTTTATTGCAGTTCAAAACCTGTTTATGTAATTCTCTGACAATTTTTTGCATGTTGTGAGGTTTTTGAACCCAAATTGCATCGTGCATACAATGACCGAAAAAAGCACGAATGGTCTGTGCCAACTTCGGACTGAGCATGCCCGTGAGTTCGAGATTTTCGTTGACGGTTTGCAGATTTTTCGCCGCCTCATCACCCCAAAAGAAAATCTCAGGTTGCGTCAAAACCTCTCGTTTACCGTTTTTGAGGAATTTTTCATAAACAAATTCCGATTCGTCAAATTGTTTTTTCATTTGAATATGAAGTCTTGCGATACCGTCAAAAAACCACTGTTTCATAGACGGAGTGTCATTATTGGCTCCGTTGATGTAAATAAATCTGACGGGCTGTTTCTGTTCGGCAAAAACAGAACCAGAACACATAAATAACAAAATTAATGCAAAAAATAACTTTTTCATAAAACAATTATATTTAATTTTGAGAAAAATTTTAATATATTGTGTATTTTTCGTAATATTCAAAGAGAAAATAAACAATTTGAAACGATTTTGAGTTAAAATTAATCCATAGTAGATTGTGTGATAGGAGAATTATGAGCAATTTTACAGGTCTTATTGGAATTTTGGTGTTTGTGGGCATCGCATTTTTGATGTCTAACAACAGAAAAAGAATCAACTACAAAACAGTCGGCGTAGGATTTTTACTCCAAGTACTCTTGGCAGTATTCATTTTGAAAGTCCCCGTCGGACAACAAATTTTTGCTTTTATAGCACAAATTATTAACAAAATTTTGGCAGCATCTATGGAAGGTGCGGCATTCGTATTCGGTGACAAACTCACTGATACCGTAAACTTTGGTTTCATTTACGCAATCATGTTGATTGCAACAATGATTTTCATTATGAGTTTGGTCAACATTCTTTATTACTACGGAATTATGCAAAGAGTAATTTTATTCTTGGGCAAAATTATGAACAAACTTATGGACGTAAGCGGTGCGGAAGCACTTTCTAACTGTGCAAGCCCTTTCGTAGGAAACGTTGCCGCTCAATCAATGATTAAGCCCTATTTACCGAACTTAACCCGTTCTGAACTTTTATCATCAATGACAGGTTCAACGGCTTGTCTTTCGGCAGGTTGCTTGGCAATGTACGGAAGTGCAAACTTCGGTATTCCGCTTGAATACTTGCTTGCAGCATCGGTAATGGCTGCTCCAGGGGCATTTGTTATTTCAAAAATTGTTTACCCTGAAACTGAAGAACCTCAAACTAAAGACGACTTCAAAATCAGCAGAAGAAAAACAGATGCAAACGTTCTTGCCGCTATTTCAAAAGGTGCAGGCGACGGTATGAAAGTATCTTTGAACGTCATCGCTTCTTTGATTGCTCTCGTCGGCTTAATTGCTTTTGTTAACGTTATTTTCGGCAAAGTCGGTTTGTTCCTTGCAGGCACTTGCCACATGGATTGGTCAGCAATCGGTATTGATTTAAACCACTTCACTTTGGAAATGGTTATCGGAAAGATTTTCTCGGTATTTGCTTGGGTAATGGGTGCAACAAGCGGTTCTGTTGATGCAGTCGGTCAATTAATCGGCGAAAAATTGATTTTGAACGAATGCGTTGCATACCTTCACTTCCCGCAGTTATTTGACGGACACATGGTTAACGGAGTAATGACATTTGCTCCTCAATTCAACAAGAGCATAGCAATCGCAACATTCGCACTCGCAGGTTTTGCAAACCTTTCAACAGTTGCAATCCAAATCGGCGGTATCGGCGAACTGGCTCCGACCCAAAGAAAAAACCTTGCAAGATTAGCAATAAAAGCAATGATTTGCGGTACTCTTACATCATACGTTTCCGCTTGCATTGCAGGTATTGTAGTTAGTTTATAGGAGATTATATGACAACAGACAAAAACAGAATTATCCCTGAAAACGAATTGGAAAATGGAGAAAAAAAGCGGGCTACGCTTCAAACAACATTAAAATTTCTTGTGGGTATTCTGATTTTGTCTGCCATTCCTGCCATTTTATATAATCCCGATATTTCCCTCGGTCCGCTGGATATTATTAGGCAAGAATTTTTCAAAACCGAACTTGTTTTGACGGGTGAAAAATTCTCCGCTGACGGCTTTGTTCAAACTATTCGCTCAACCGATTCCCGTCGGGTAAAATTATACATTCGTTCGGGAGCAAATGTTAATTCTATCGGCAAAACAGGCATTTCACCTCTTTGTGCAGCCGCTCAGACAGGAAACAAAGACATTGTAAATATTTTACTTGCATCTGATGCAAATGTGCTTTTGAAAAACACTTCAAACGGTTTGACACCGCCGTTTTGTGCAATTGAAGGCAATAATGTCGATATTCTCGACAAAATTCTTAATCAGGGCGTAAGCATTAGAACGAGAACGGAAACAGGCTTATCTTTGGTTCAATACGCATCGTTACTCGGTCGAGAACAAATTTTGTCTTATCTTCTTTCAAAAGGTGCAGACCCCAATATGCAAAACATTTTCGGTCAAACAGCACTTCATTATGCCGTAACACAGGATAATTCATACATTTTGAACATATTATTGAGTGCAGGGGCTATCGTTGACGTAGAAGATACAAAAGGCAACACGCCGATTTCTCTTGCGGAAGACTTGGGCAAACCGTCTTACGTAAAATTACTCAGCAGATATTCATCAACAAAAGGACCTTTCAATCCGTAATTATTTTTTCAAATAATTATGCAGATTTTCTTTGTAAAAATCATCGAAAGAGCCGTCTAAAATTGCGTTGTGGATTAATTCGGAAAGTCTTACGAGATATCTGATATTGTGGATTGATAGCAAAATTGCAGCATTTGCTTCACCCTCACGATAAAGGTGTCGAATGTACGCTCTTGAGTGGTTTTTGCAAGCATAACAATCGCATTCTTCGTCCAAAGGTCTGTAATCCGTTTCAAACTCTTTATTTTTAATGATTTTTTTGCCGTATTTTGTAAAGAAGGAGCCGTGACGGGCATTTCTTGTCGGAAGCACACAATCCGCCATATCAATACCACGAGCGACAATTTCAAGCAAATCCTCAGGAGTTCCAACTCCCATAAGGTATCGGGGCTTGTTTGACGGAAGTAAATCCGTTACAAAGTCCGTATAATAATTTTTAATATCTGCAGGCTCACCGACGCTTACACCGCCAATTGCATATCCGACAGCATCATAAGACGATATGACGCTTGCACTTTCTTTTCGCAAATCATCAAAAAATGCCCCCTGTACAATCGGGAAAAGAGCCTGATCATCACGGGTATGAGCCTTGAAACATCTGTCGAGCCAACGGTGAGTTCTTTCCATCGCAAACTTCGCCTGTTCATAAGAACACGGATAAGGCGAACATTCATCAAATGCCATTGCGATATCGGGACCTAAATCCTGTTGAATTTCCATAGAAATTTCAGGGTTAATGTAGTAAGATGTGCCTGTTTTGGGGTCACGAAATTTTACACCGTCTTCCGAGATTTTACGAAGATGTGCAAGGCTGAAAACCTGAAATCCGCCTGAATCCGTTAAAATAGGCTTATTCCAATTTTGCCATTTGTGCAAACCGCCGGCAGCCTTAATCAACTTGTGACCGGGGCGTAAAAATAAATGATAAGAATTATTCAAAATGATTTGAGCGTTTGTTTCTTCAAGATGATGCTTGGTGAGCATTTTTACGGCAGAATTAGTACCGACAGGCATAAAGACAGGAGTTTTAATATCTCCGTGCGGAGTGTGCAAAATTCCCGCTCTTGCTTTTGTCGTTTGACTTTCTTTCAGTAATTCAAATTTGAAAAAATCGCTCTTTGCCATTATGCAAGTTCTTCTATTAACATTTCAGATACGGTTTTCCAATTGCTGCAAATTTCTTCGGGCTTAAACCAAACGTTGATTTCTCTTTCACCGCTTTCAACACAGTCAGAAGCATGGACGGCATTTTGGCTCATAATTTGAGCATAATCTGCTCTTATTGTTCCAACATCAGCGTTATCGGGGTTTGTAGCACCAACAATTTGTCTTACACCTTTAATTACGTTAACACCTTCAACTGCCATAGCAACAATCGGACCTGACAAGAAATATTTTACCAATCCTGCATAGAAAGGTTTGCCGATGTGTTCTTTGTAATGTTCTTCAATAAGAGAATTTGTCGGTTGAATCATCTTCAAACCGATGATTTTGTAACCTTTTCTTTCAAATCTTGAAATCAATTCGCCGATTAAGCCTCTTTTTACGGCATCGGGTTTAAGTGCAACAAATGTTTTTTCCGTATTCATAATAAATCTCCTGTATCAATTTTATTACAACATTAAATCAGTTTTTTTTCAAGTTCGCTCGTTTGTGGTATGATTTTAGGCGAGAGGTAATTATGGAAAATAATTTTACGGAAGAAAAAAGTATTCAAAAAGTTGGCGAATATACAATCGAAGACGCATTGGCTTTGATACAGGAGAAAAAATTTACGGAAGCGAAAGTCGTTTTGACGGAAATGCTCAAGGCTGACGACAAAAACCCCGAATTTTGGAAGAATATGGGACTTTGCAACGTAAATTTAGACTTGAAAGAAAAAGCATTTTTGGACTTTAAACGTGTCGTTGACTTGACCCCCAATGATGCAACGTCTTGGTTTTACCTTGCAAATATGGCGGATAAACTTGGAAACATTGAAGTTGCAGAGAATGCTTATAAAAAAGTTATTGAACTTCGACCTGATTATCTTGATGCGTACAAAAGTCTTGTGATTATGTTTATGCAATCAAATCAGCCCGAAAAAATCGAACAATATGAACAGGCGATTTTTGAATTAGGCTCTTCCGATTATCAAATTTTTTACATGATTGGTACGGTTTATATGGCGGCAGGCAAGTACGACAAGGCTATTCAACTGTTTGAAAAATCATTGGAAGTCCACCCGAACCACCCGCTTATGCTCAACAATTTGGGTTCTGCAAATCTCGCCATAGGCAGATTGAAAGAGGCTTTGGCTGCATTTGAAGCATCTTATGAAGCAGACGGCACAAATCCCGTAACGCATTACAATATCTCAGTTGCGGCAAGATTTTTAAAAGATTTTCAAAAATCTTACAAGTTTGCAAAATCTGCATACGAACTTGAACCGTCACCTTTCTATTTGACCTCAATGGCAAATACCGCACTTGATTCGGGAGATTATGAAGACGCTATTAAATATTTTGAAATTTTATCCTCGCAAGAACCCGACAAAGTTATTCACAAATTCAATTTAGGTTGTGCTTACGAGGGAATTAAAGACTATGACAAGGCTTTGGAGATTTTCGAGAAACTTGATACCTCAGAAAATACCGCTTTCCAAGTCAAGTTAAAAATTGCCGAAATAAGAATAAAATTGCGTGATTTTGAGTCAGCGAAAGATGTCTATATGGGCTTGCTCAAAAAAGGTAAAGTTGATGAAAATATTTATTACGATTTTGCAATTTTGTGCGGACACACGGGCGATAAGGATAAAGCAGAGCAACTTTTGAAAAAAGTTTTGCAGTTAAATCCGAACTTTGCGGCTGCACACAAGGATTTAGCGGTTCTTTATCTTGACGAAAGACTCTTTGATTATGCTAAAGACGAATTTGAAAAAGCGGTTGCCCTTGACGCTGAAAATCCTTATATCATATATGAATACGGAAATTATTTTCAAATGACGGGAGATGCAACGAAGGCCGATGAACTTTACAATAAAGTTTTAGAAACAATTGCAATGCCCGCAAATATTTTGTTGAATATTGCTTTGAACAAACTCAGAATGAACAAAACCGATGAGGCTCAAAGTGTCTTAGAACGAGCAATAAAGGAAAATTCTCAAGACATCGACATTCTTCTCAATCTTGGTAAAATTTACTTTATGAAAGGTAATTTTGACACAGCAAAACAAGTTTTAGAAGATGCTATGTTCCTCGACAAAAACCCCGAAGTCGAAAATATGCTCGCTCAAATTTATTTTTCGGAAGAAAATTATCACGATGCAATCGGATTATTTGCGGATATCGACAAAAAATATCCGACGAATACCGCAAATTTAATGAATCTTGCGAAATGTGCATTAAAACTTGATAAAAAAGATGATGCGGTTAAGTATCTTCACAGATACACGGAAATTTTCCCCGAAGATGAAGAAGCAATTTCAATGCTTGCAGATTTGATTTAGATTTGATATCATAGTTTAAAAGAGGATTATATGAAAAGAAAAAATATTTTTGCTGAAATTTGGACATTTATGTGGAAAAACAAAGCGTATTGGATTTTTCCGGCAATTGTTTTTCTCGTACTTTTAATCTTATTGATTATCGTCGGAACATCACCGGCTTCACCGTTCATTTACACAATTATATAGGTGAAATATGGTAGAAAATCCGACAGTAAAAGATTTAAGGAAATTCAAAATTACCCTTTTGATTCTTCCAATAATACCTTCTGTGATTTTGTATTACAAAAATCACGTACATTTAGCAATGTTGTTCGTCGAAATTTGTTGGGCAATTTTGTTAACACTTTTAGTTGCAAGAATTTTCGGCAAAAATATCGACAAACCGATTTACCATTTTATCAGAATAATTCTGAAATATTTAGGGGTTATAATTTCGGCAATCGCACTTACTATCACTTGGTTTTGTGCGATATTACCGACCGCAATAATAGCAAAAATTAAAAAACGGGACAGACTTTTGTTGAAAAAACAATCCGTGAAATCGTATTGGAAAGATGCAAAACCGTCTGAACCGACTTATGAAAACCAATATTAGGAGTAATTTTGACATACATATTAGGTTTAAGTTCATATTTTCACGATAGCGGAGCAGCACTTGTTAAAGATGGTGAAATCATTGCCGCTGCTCACGAAGAACGTTTTACAAGGCACAAGCACGACCCTGCTTATCCGCAAAATGCCATAAATTTTTGTTTGGATTATGCTGGAATTTTGCCCGAAGATTTGCACGGCGTGGTTTATTATGAAAAACCTTTAATTAAATTTGAACGTATTTTGGAAACTCAACTTGCATACCCCGAAAAGAGTCTCGCCTCTTTCGTTAAAGCAATGCCTGTTTGGTTGAATACAAAACTTCACATGCCAAAAACTATTGATAAAAGTTTTGAAAACAGATTAAAATGCCCGATATATTTTTCAACACACCACGGTGCTCATGCAGCGAGTGCTTTTTACCCGTCACCGTTTGAAAATGCAGCGTTTATTTGTCTTGACGGTGTAGGAGAATGGACGACTTCATCTTGGGGCGTCGGTTATAACAATGAAATTCACTTTGAACAAGTTATGGAATTTCCTCACTCGCTCGGTCTTTTATATTCCGCATTTACGGGGTATTTGGGATTTCGAGTAAACTCGGGTGAATACAAAGTTATGGGTCTTGCTCCTTATGGTGAGGATAAATATTCGGATATTATTCGGGAAAATCTCGTTGATATCAAAGATGACGGCTCTTTTTGGCTCAATCAGGAATATTTCGACTATTGCACCGGAACAAGAATGTATAATTCAAAATTTGAAGATTTGTTCGGATTAAAAGCAAGAAAAGCGGAATCGGAACTCACAAGCAAACACATGGATATTGCGAAGAGTTTGCAGGTTGTAACTGAAGAAATTATCTTAAAAATAGCAAGAAATGTCCGCAAAGTTTCAGGAGAAAAAAATCTTTGCCTTGCAGGCGGTTGTGCATTAAATTGTGTTGCTAACGGCAAAATTTTAAAAGAAAATATTTTTGACAGTATTTGGATTCAACCCGCATCAGGCGATGCCGGAGGTGCTTTGGGTGCGGCTCTTTGGGCATATTATGAAGTATTGGGCAACGAAAGGAAAATTATACTCCCCGACGCTCAAAAAGGAAGCCTTTTGGGAAGCGAATTTACAGAAGATGAAATTCAAAAATCACTCGATAAAATCGGAGCAAAATACCGCAAAATCGATGATGAATTTGGCGAATTGACACCATTAATCGCAAAATACATCTCAGAGGGCAAAAGTATCGGTCACATGAACGGACGTGCGGAATTTGGACCGAGAGCATTGGGAAACAGAAGTATTTTGGCTGATGCAAGAAATACGGAAATGCAACGCAAATTGAACCTTGCCGTCAAAAAACGTGAATCATTCAGACCATTTGCACCGACTTGTCTTGAAGAAGATGCAAGCAAATTTTTTGACGTAAAAGAAGGTTTGACAAGCCCTTATATGTTATTGACCGTCGAAGTTGCAGAAGGCGTCCGTGTTCCTTTGACAGAGGACGATTCAAACCTTTTCGGTATCGACAAATTGAATGTTGTTCGCTCAAAAATTCCTGCCGTAACTCACGTGGATTATTCAGCAAGACTTCAAACAGTCAACAAAGATACAAATCCCCGTTATTACTCGATTATAGACGAGTTCAAAAAACTTACGGGTTGTTCTGTTGTTGTCAACACATCATTCAATGTTCGTGGCGAACCGCTCGTAAATTCGCCCGAAGATGCTTATCGTTGCTTTATGTTCACGGATATTGACGTTCTCGTTATCGGCAATTTCATCTTGTTAAAAGAAGACCAACCACCGCTCGAGGGTTATCGTGAATATTTGAAAACATTGATTTCCGATTAGTTGAGATGACTTTTTGTTTCGGTTAAAATGACCGTGTTATGAAAAAAAGTTTATTGTTAATTGACGGGCATGCACTCGCATATCGATATTATTTTGCACTTGAACGTTCAGGAATGAAAACGGCGGACGGACGTCCGATTTGGGCGGTATTCGGATTTTTCAAGTGTATGTTTGACTTGTTACAGGAATCGAAAGTCAATCCTGATTTAATTGCCGTAACATTTGACGTGGCAAGGGTTACATTCAGGTGCGAACTTTATCCCGAATACAAAGCAAATCGAGAATCAATGCCTGCTGATATGCACGATCAACTTGACGATATCATTGAGGGACTTCACGCATTTAATATCCCGATTTACACAAAAGCGGGATTTGAGGCGGACGATGTCATCGGAACAATTGCAGAACGGGCAAAATCTCAAAATATCAAAGTTATGATTTTAACAGGCGACAGAGATTCTTTCCAACTTGTCGATGATGAAAACGATGTCACGGTAATTATGCCCTCAAAAGGCGAAATTGTTACTTATAACAGAGAAAAAGTTTTTGAGAGAATGGGCGTTTACCCCGAACAAGTCGTTGATTTGAAAGGGCTTGCGGGAGATACATCGGATAATATCCCCGGAATTCGTGGTATCGGCGACAAAACAGCCGCAAAACTTCTATCTCAATACCAAACTCTTGAGGGAATTTACGAACACGTAGTCGAAGTTTCAGGTAAAGCATTGAAACAAAAACTCATCGACGGAAAGTCTGATGCCCTTTTGAGCAAAGAACTCGCAACAATTAAACGTGACGTTGACGTTGATTTTGACTTTAAAGAAACCTGCCTTGAAATAGAAAACAAAGAGGCGGTTATGGACTTTTTCAAGAAAAATTCGTTCTACAATTTTATGAAAAATTCCGATAAAATTTTCTCACATTTTAAACTTTGCGAAAACGAACAATTCGACCCGAACGAAAGATATCCGATGCCCGATAACGTCGGCGAACAGCAGCAATTATCTTTGACTTCTCACGAAACAGTCGCTGAAAACGGTCAATTGGGCTTGTTTGCGACAGAAGTAAAAAAAATGCGTGGTTCATACAATATCGAGCGAAATTTAGTCGATACGGAAGAAAAATTAAATAAAATGATTGAAACATTAAAATCAAAAAGTTTAATTTCCGTTGACACGGAAACGACGGGTTTAAATCCGCTTGAGGACGATATTGTAGGACTTTCGATTGCATTCAATGACCAAATTATCTCAAAAAACGGTCGGGTAAAATTTGACGAAACAAAAGAAAACGTGACCGTTTGTTACTATGTTCCGCTATTCCACAATTACGGCGAACAGGTCGATTTCGACTATGCGGTAAATTCACTTGCACCGATTTTTGCAGACGAAAAAATTTCAAAAACAATGCAAAATGCAAAATTTGATTTGCACGTCTTAAAACACCACAACATGCCCGTTTCAGGGTTAATTTTCGACACAATGCTTGCAAGTTACATTTATGATTCATCAAGAAAGCATGGCTTGAAAACGCAATCAGCAATGTATTTAAACTACATTATGACCGAATATGAAGAAGTTGCGGGAAAAGATGTGTCGTTTGATACAGTTGAAATTGAAAAAGCGAAAAATTACGCCTGCGACGACGTTTTTGCCACATTGGAATTGACAAGACATTGGCAAAATACATTGGAAAAAGAAGAACTCGACTTGCTCTATGACGTCGAAGTTCCGACTACGATTGTCTTGACGGACATGGAAGAGGTCGGCGTTTCAATAGACAAGGATTATTTGAAAAATCTTTCTCAAGAAACTCAGACCGAAATTGATAATGTTGAGGCAAAAATTTTTGCCGAAAGCGGAGAAAGTTTTAACGTAAATTCGCCTAAACAGGTAAAAAGCATTCTTTTTGATAAAATGGGACTTCGAGTTCGAGGACGGAAAAAAGCAAGCCAATCCACGAATGCCAAGGTTCTTGAGGAATTGGCTCTCGATTATCCGATTGCAAAATACATTCTTGAGCAAAGACATCTTGCAAAATTAAAATCGACATATATTGATGCATTGCCGAATTTGATTTCCTGTCGTGACAATCGTATTCACACGTCATTCAACCAAACAATCACAACAACAGGCAGACTTTCGAGCAGCAACCCTAACTTGCAAAATATTCCTGCCCGAAGCGAATTGGGTGAAAAAATCAGAGGAGCATTTGTTCCCCAAAATCCTGAAAACTTAATGCTTTCGGCAGATTATTCACAAATTGAATTGAGATTGCTCGCACATTGTTCACAAGATGAAAATCTTATGCAGGCATTTATTGACGACGTAGATGTTCACACCCTCACAGCATCAAAGATTTTTGACGTTCCTGAAGAAGCCGTCACAAAAGATATGCGTCGAAAAGCAAAAGCAGTCAATTTCGGCATAGTTTACGGTCAATCGAAATACGGACTTGCCTCGCAACTCGACATTTCTCCCGCAAAGGCAGACGAATTTATCATAAAATATTTCCAAACATATCCCGCAATCCAAAAATATATGCTTAAAACTATTGATTATGCCCGAGAATACGGATATGTCAAAACGATTTACGGTCGAAAACGTTGGTTTGACACGATTATCTACGCAACATCGACACAAGAACGTGAAGCGGGAGAGCGTGCCGCTATCAATGCTCCGTTGCAGGGAAGTGCTGCCGATTTGATAAAAAAAGCAATGATAGACCTATATAACTACATCAAACAGATGAATTTAAAATCAAAAATAGTCATTCAGGTCCATGACGAATTAGTGCTTGAAGTGGTACAATCTGAACGTGACTTGGTAAGTGAGTTAGTCAAGAAAGCAATGGAACAGGGTCAACCGTTGACAGTTCCGCTAAAAGTGGATATGGCTTTCGGGCAAAACTTAATGGAGATGTAATGAAAAAATTGTTTATAACGGCAGCAGCAATGATTTGCTTCACAGGAAATGCGTTTGCAAGTTCTTTGCCATCAAATGTAATTTTGCAACCCGCACAACCCGCAAGAGTGTCAAAACCCGTTCAAAATCAAGTTGTTGCAAACCATAATGCGGCGAATGTTAACAACCAAGTTGTAAAAACAACCTCAAATCCCGCTTATAAACCTGCCGTAAAACAAACAACATCTCAACCGACAACATCAACTTACAAACCTGCAACTCCCGTTGCATCAGCAGTTCACAACAATGTTTCATCACAAAAAACATCAATTAATCAATGTTCAGAAACAGTTTCCGTAAACTCGGAACAGTTGTTCTACCTCACATTATCGGCATTGAACAAAATGAACTACAAAATCAAAGAAGTCCAATCAAAAACAGGCACCGTGCTTTTCCAAGTAGCACAAAGAGAATTTATGGTAACGATTGCTGACCTCGGAGCGAATAAAACTTTCATCAAAATTCTCCCGACAGACAGTGACTACGGATTTTCACCGTCATTAATCCAAAATGTATTCTACTTTGTAAAAGCAAATGCTGGAGTAACGCCAACGATTTTATAAAAATTTCAAAAAATTAAGGGGCCTTTAAAAGCCCCTTTTTTAATGCTTATGCACCGATTCTGTGAACTCTGATAAAGTTCGTTCTTCCCGTAATCAATTGCGGAATAGAGCCGATAATGATAATTCTTTCGTCCTTTTTGAAATCGGTTTTGCTCAAAATCAATTCATCAAGTTTTGCAAGCAATTCCTTGTCCAAAACGGTATCCCAATCACAGAAGAACGGAAAAATGTTCCACGAAAGATTGAGTTTTCGGCAAGTTTTACTTTGATCAGAAAGTGCCACAATTGGAATTTGCGGTTTCAATTTAGAAAGCAATCTCGGAGTGTAACCTGTGTGAGTGAATGCGAAAATTGCTCTTGCATGCAAGTCGTGAGCCATTTTGCAGGCAGCATTTGCAATCGCTTGCGGAGTAATTTCATAATCGTCATTTACTCCCAAATCGAGATATGCAGGGCAAAAATCACTCGTTTCAATGTTTTTTGAAATCAAGTGCATCATCTCAACCGCTTTAACAGGATATTTACCTGCGGCAGTTTCTCCCGAAAGCATTACCGCATCTGCACCGTCGAGGATTGCATTTGCAACATCGCTTGTTTCCGCTCTCGTCGGAATAGGCTCTTCTATCATTGATTCAAGCATTTGTGTTGCAACAATACAAGTTTTTCTTTGTCTTGCAGCCTCTTTAATGATTTCTTTTTGAGCAATCGGAACTTGCTCCGGTGACATTTCAATACCCAAGTCACCTCTTGCAACCATTACGCCGTATGACTCCTCCATAATTTCTTTCAAATTTTCAACCGCTTGCGGTTTTTCAATTTTGGCAATAATCGGAATATCTGCGTTCAATGACTGCATATATCTTTTTGCGACTCTGATATCTTCAGCCGAACGAACAAACGAAAGTGCAATAAAATCAGCGTCATTTTGTACCGCAAATTTAATATACTCTTTGTCACGTTCGGTTACACTCGGCAAACTTGCTTGGTTTCCTGGGATATTGATACCCTTTCTCGGCTTCAAAAGTTCTCCGTAAAGAACTTTCGTCTTAACAGTGTCACCGTTAATAATTTCCAAAACTTCAAGTCCGATTTTACCGTCGTCCAAAAGAATTTTATCTCCCGCTTTGACATCGTTTGCAATGCCTTTATAATCAACAGGAATAAAATCTGAAACAGTCGTTTCAGAACTATGTTTAAGATTTAAAATCTGTCCCTCTTTAATCGGAATAGGGGTCGAAATTGCACCGACTCTGATTTTCGGACCTTGCAAGTCAACCAAAATACCAAGGTACAAATTCAATTCTCTCGCCGCCTCGTGGATTAAATCAATTTTTCTGATATGATCCTCGGGCATTCCGTGCGAAGTGTTTAATCTGAAAATCGTTGCACCTGATTTTGCCATATTCAAAATCGTATTGTAATTTGAAGATGACGGTCCTAACGTTGCAACAATTTTTGTTTTTATTTCTCTGAATTTCATAAATCTATCCTATGTTTTCCATAATCAAATTCATTATACACCAATTAGCCAATTTCCAATATAAATGGTAAAATAATTTTATGATAATTTCAGATGATGACAATAAAAAGCCAAAAACCGCTAAACGTGCGGAAAAACTCTCTCCGTCCGTGACAGAATTTGACATGACTTTTGAAAATAATATCCGCCCGAAAACTTTTGACAGTTATATCGGTCAGACAAATCTCAAAAACATGCTCAAAATTTCAATCGAAGCAGCAAAAAAACGTGAAGTTCCGCTCGACCATTTGTTATTTTACGGTCCCCCCGGACTTGGAAAAACAACTTTGGCATGCGTAATTGCAAACGAAACAGGTGCAGATATCAAAATTACATCGGCACCCGCTCTCGAACGTCCACGTGATATCATCGGAATTTTGATGTCATTAAAAGCAGGCGAAGTTTTGTTTATCGACGAAATTCACAGACTTAACAAAGTTGCCGAGGAAATTTTATACCCCGCAATGGAAGATTTTTATCTCGACATGAATACGGGAAAAGGTCAGTCTTTAAAGACTTTAAGAGTACCCGTTCCGAAATTCACCCTCATCGGTGCAACAACAAAAGCAGGTTCTTTATCAGGTCCTCTGCGTGACCGTTTCGGCATCGTTCACAGGCTTGAATTTTATTCCGACGAAGAGTTAAAACAAGTCGTCAAAAGAACTGCCGACATTTTGGATATAAAAATTACAGACGACGGTGCCGCTGCAATCTCAAAACGTTCAAGAGGAACACCTCGTATCGCAAACCGCCTAGTCAAAAGAGTTGCAGACTATGCAATCGTTATCGCTGACGGCATTGTTAACGAAAAAATTGCAAATGATGCCCTCGATAACTTAAATATCGACAAATTCGGACTCGACACAACGGATAGAGCGTTATTAACCGTCATCGCCGAAAAATATCAGGGCGGTCCTGTCGGGCTTGAAACCCTCGCTGCTTCTTTGGGAGAAGATTCAAAAACAATCGAAGAAGTTTATGAACCTTATCTCTTGCAGGAAGGATTTATTCAAAGAACGTCAAAAGGCCGGAAATTGACTCCTTACGCTGCAAAAATGCTCAAACTTCAACTCGACGACATGCAGCAATCGTTGTTTTAAAATAAAAAATAAAAATTTGT
>SAMEA104315428__coassemble_1169_pt1 | contig 16692 bp, 13 predicted proteins | sample SAMEA104315428__metabat2_low_PE_039 | metagenome-assembled genome bin SAMEA104315428 (sample SAMEA104315428) | gut metagenome | biome: Monkey gut; feature: monkey-associated habitat; material: faeces | place: China | collected 2013
ACAATTCCCGCCGTAAACGAGGTCAGGCAAACCGCCCCCGCTGCAATATCTTTCGCCATTCCGCCCAATTTTGAAAAATTGTTTTTAAACACAGAATCAATCGCATACTCAATTGCCGAATTAAAAAGTTCCGCTGTCAATACACCCGCAATGCACATCACGACAATGCAAAACTCCACTCCGCTGAATTTCAACAAAAACGCACCTGCCAATGCCAAAACACCGACAACTATTTGCCTCGTAAGGTTTTTCTCGGATTTCAAAGCCAATCTTATTCCGTGCAAGGCACAACCGAAACTTTTTAAAAAATATTTTTGAGAATATTTAGACATTCAAAGAAGCCTTAATTTTATTTTGCGTCTTAACAACAAAATTATAATCATCTTCGGTTTGATGGTCAAATCCGAGCAAATGCAAAATTCCATGAGCCGCCAAAAGCCTTGCCTCGTCTTCCGTTGAAACCCCATTCTCCTTAGCCTGCTCCTTTGTTTTATCAAGAGAAATAATTATCTCTCCAAGATTTATTTCTCCGTCCAAAATAAAAACATCATCAGGGTCGGAATCAGCAAACATCGCAAAAGAAATCACATCTGTCGGGCGGTCGATATTCCTGTATTCACGGTTAATTCGATGGATTTCCTCATTATTGCAAAGAACAATATCAAACACCAACGTCGAAAAATCCTTCCCCGTTAAACAGCAATTTTCCTTAACTTCGGGCAATTCAATCGCAAACTTCAACATTTTTTGAACATCATTATGAAATTCGACCTCATCGAAGCCGAATTCCTCATAAATATTTTCAATAAAAATGTTAATTGTCGGATTTTTCATCGTCTGAACTCAAATTTTCAGGTAAAATTTTGTCGTCGGGAATGATTTTTTGTTGCTTAGAGCGATTTTCCAACTCTTCCAAAATATTATCGTGATACTTAATTCTTTGGTGATGAGCGGCTCTCAAAGTTTTGCTGAATGTTTCCGCAATAACTTTCAAATCCTTTAACGTCAAGGCACAGTCCGAAAGTTGACCGTCATTGAGTTTTTCAACAATAAGTCGGTTAATAAATCGTTCAAGTTCTTCTTGCGAATATTCTTTGAGCGTTCGTGAAGCAGATTCAACAGTATCCGCAATCATCACGATAGCCGTTTCTCTCGTCTTCGGCTTAGGCCCGGGGTATCTGAATTGTTCTTGAGCAACGTTATCCAAACCCTCTTGCTTAATTGCCTGAGTGTAAAAATAAGATGCCAAAGTCGTTCCGTGGTGTTGAGAAATAAAATCTTTCAAAACATCAGGTAAATTGTACTCGTCAGCGAGTTCAAGACCATCTTTTACGTGAGAAACAATAACCATCTTGCTTAATCTCGGGTTGAGTTTGCAGTGAGGGTTTTCAATTCCGAAATAATTTTGGTTTTCGATAAAGAACAACGGACGTTTTAATTTTCCGACATCGTGATACAAAGCACCGACACGAACCAACGGAGCATTTGCCCCGATTGCCTCAGCGGCCGCTTCAGCCAATGTTGATAACATCATAGAGTGTGAAAACGTACCAGGGGCTTCAAATTGCAACCTTTTCAACAATGGTTGATTTGCATCACCCAATTCCGAAATGCCATACGGAGTAATAATTCCCGAGATATTTTCCATAATCGGAAGAACTCCAAGAGCAATAATACCGCTGAAAAGACAATTTAATGTGCCAAATATAATATCGGACCAAAACCATTTTGCCGCCATATCCGTCAAACAAAGTTGCAAAAGATACAAAGCTAAAATGCAAAGCAGCATTACAATTGAAACTTCAAGTCCGACTCTGATAATCTGAAATCTTTTTGTGTAATTAATTTTTGAGGTGCAAACCGCCGTAAACAATGCAACGAGGATAAATACCGAAATTCTCGCAGCAGCAAGCCAAAGTGCCGACGATATCATAACCGTCAAAACAACAGTTATGAAAAATGCCGTCCTCGGATTTGTGAAAATCGAAAGCATAATTACAAACGCAGGAATTGGTAGCAAATAAATCGACCAATCGGGCGGAATTATAATCGATAAAAACGTCAAAATCAACGCCAACAGTGTAATTACGAAGATATGACGTCTGTCCAAAAATTGTTGTTCAAACAATTTTAAATAATAATAAACTGCAAAAATACCGATTACGAACAAGCCGAAAATGCCCGCCATACCTCGCAAATTGATTTGCACGATACTGTAACCGGCCTTCAAAAGTGCATCACGCTTAACCTTCGTTACACGTTCGCCCTGAGAAATAATCTTGTCCCCCGGCTCAAACACAACTTTGATAGGCGTTACAGACTCAGCGACATTTTTTCTTGCCAAGTCGGTAGCGACCTCGTCCATAACCATATTTGGCACGATAACCTGTTCCAAAAGGCACGAAATTGCCTTCATTTGATTACGGGGAGTTTCTCTGTCCGTATTTCTTGAAATAATTTTCAGAATATTATTATCGTTGATATCTTTTTCGGTAATACCGACAATAAGCACGGAACGCAAGGTATGCTTTGCTTTTGTAACGGTTGTTTCGATTGTTTCGTTTGAAGAATTTAAAAAGAACGAAGCGAGAAAACTTGCTCGGCTTGCATCTCCCAAGTCAATCATAGAAACTAATTTGGCGTATTTTTCCGCAGTTGACAAATCAGAAACCTTAACCTGATACATTGATGCGACCAGGTTATCCAAATCGTTCATGATGAAAGTGTCTTCAGCGGGACGCATTACAGGGTCTAACTTTTGGGCAAGTTCTTTTCTTCTTTGATCCGTCTTGTAAACATCGACGACTTCGATTTGCTTTTCTGCATAAACATCTTGTCGGGCAATGTTATTTTCATCAATCAAACTTCTGAAAAAGAAATGTTTTGATGCCAAAAGGAGGGTAAAAACCAACGCAAACAGAAGTAAAAGCATGCTGTTTTTAAAGGAATCAGACCCTAAAAATTCCATTATTGCTGATTTTTTACTTATTTCAGTTTTACTCGTTACCATATACAACCTGTCGAACATCAATAAACTCTTACATATTGCCACACAATCGAACAAAATGCAACATGACGTAAATTTTTTGATATTTTTTCCATATATATATATAATAAGGAAACGGAAAAAAGAGATATGCTAAAAAGAGGTAAAATCATTGCATTTGGAGGAATTGCGATACTGCTTGCTGCGGTTGTCGAAATTTTCTATGTTTGCTTTTTGCCTAATTTTATTAACATTGAACAAAAAATACCTTTAGTCGAAAAATTAGTAAAAGAATATACCGACAAAACTTTAAATGCCGAAAACATTGAGATAAAAACATTTCCGACTTTTGCGTTCAAAATTTCCGCAAAATCTCTCACCCTTTACAACAAAGATAAAACTAAATTATTTTCTGCTGAAAATCCGTCGATAAAAATTCAACCGCTCAATTTGTTTTTCAAAACGCTCAAAATCGGCGAATTAAAAGCCAATAACGTTATTTTTGATGCAACGGATTTGCAGGAAGAACTTTATGCGGGAAAGTTCGACCAATTTCCGGAATTGCCCGTCGATATTGACATTAACCGTGCAGCAATCGACATTGAAAATTATCAAATTTTATTCAAAGACAGATACCTCAAGAAAAATATTTCTTTAAAAGGCAAAACTTTCGACCTCATGCCCGTTTCGAGGAAAATTTCTCAACTCACAACGGACGGTTCTTTAGACATTGACAGCAAAATCTGTTCATTTAATTTGAACGTAAAAAGTAATTTTATCATCAAAAATAAACCCGATCTCGAGGGATATTCCGCCGAGGGAAATATCTCAAATATCGATTTGCAAACGATTTCGCCGTATTTGGACACATTTACGGACTATAAAAACGCAAAAGGCAAAATCGATATAAACATAAATTCCGCAAAAAACAGACACAAAGACAATTTGACGGAAATCAACGTTATTATGAAAGACATTTCCGTCAATGAAAATATCCCCGCAAAACGAATTCTTGCAAAAGGCGTAACAACAATAAAGACAAGATTTTTCGCAAACGGAAAAGTTCTTGATTTTGAGGAATTAAAACTTGATAACAAAAATTTTGGATTTTCAATGTGCGGAAAAATTCAAAATTACCAAAAAGAAATTCCAAACCTTGATTTGCAGTTTATAATTTCTCCGTCAAAAGCCGAAAACGTCCTCGATATAATACCTCACGGCATTTTAAAAGAACTTGACGTAGTAAAAGAAGCAGGTGTTTTCGGAGATGTAATCGGGCAAGTTTCCGTGAAAGGAAAATTCCCGAAACTTGAAATGCATGGTGACATCAATGCCTCAAACGTCCACGCTGTAAGGGAATTTCGGAACACACATGTCGGAAAAATTGACGTTCATTTTCACGAAGCCCAATCCGATATCTCAGTCGAAGTCGATACTCCGCACGGAGCAAAATTCCTTTTGACAGGGAATGCCAACGTCGATCAATCTGTTCCGAGCAAGTTCGACATGCACACGGAAAACGGCAATCTTCCGCTCGATATGGTTAGAGCCATCTTGGTTCCCGTAAGTCAACTGTTCAATTTCCAACTCGGTCCCGTTCCGATGTTTCACATCAAATCAGGGGTCGGCAATGCAGAATTGCACATTTTCGGTACACGTGAAGTTGCAACAATCGACGGTTTTGTCAATATTATCAACGGCAGAGCCACTTTTGACGGTGTAAACGCAAACCTAGACAACATAAACCTCAGACTCGGTTTTAAAGAAAAAGATGTCGATTTCAAGACCAAAACAGCAACCGTAAACGGTTATCCCGCAAGTGTTTACGGTCTTTGCACCTTGCTTGGTAACATCAATCTTCATATTGATTCGGAAAGAATTAACGCAAATACTTTGAAAAACATTGTCACAACAAGCACTTTCACGAAAGAAATGGCAAACTCCCTAAACGCAATCGAAAAGACAAACGGGAACCTGAAAGTTGCCGTATTTATGCACGGAGATGTTGATAGATTTTCCAAAGACCTTGCCAAAGAAATGAAAAAACTCAAAATTGACGGAAAAATCCAAATGCTCGGAAATACCGTACAATTAAAAGGTTTCGGCATGCCAATTTCCTCGGTAACAGGAAAAATCAACTTCACCGAATCGCAAATCAAAAGCGAAAATTTAAAAATAAAAATTGGTTCTTCTCCTTTAATCGCAAACATTTGTGGAACAATTCCCAAAGATAACAAAAAAGGCGAATTGAACATCTCGGCAGACGGGAACGGTTTAAATCTCAATGATACCTTGAATTTTGCAGCAAAAGCAAACCTTTCGGGCGGCGTTTCCATAAAATTCATACCCGACTTAAACGCCCACCATTCCTTGAAAATGACGGCAAATCTCAATGGGGACAACATTGATTTAAGAAAAATCTTTGCAGAAATAAAAATCACCTCCGCAAACACGACCAAACAATTTTATCTGCCTACCGGCGAAATCCTCGTAAAAGACGGAAACATAACCATTAACAGACTTTCGCTCAGAGCAGACAAGTCGAATTTGAACGTCAACGGAAAAATTCAAAATTTCTATGCAAACAAACCCGCTTACGATTTAACAATAAACGGCTCAAACATTGCTGTTAAAACGCTTTGCGACCTTGCAACACTTCTGCCTCAAACAAAATCAATAATCAAACAATTCAAAGATTTTTCAGGAACGCTCAATGTCAACTTAAAAGCAACAAACAGAGGACTTTCGGGCTATACGGACTTTAAAAATCTTTCGTTCAGACACATAAAAAGCGATGTTCCGACAAAATTCACAAATTTGCCGATAAAATTCACCAACCGCATGATTATTCTGAAAAATATCACAGGTGAAATAGGAAGGACAGGAGCAACTCCGTTTTTTGCAAATTTAAACATCGAAAATTACCTCAAAATCCCCGTAATAAAAGGCTCTATCGCAATAAAACCGACGACATTGTTCGTAGAAAGATACATTAACACAAAATTATCGCACCCGATAAAATTAACGGGCGATGTCGGAATTAACCTCGATGTAAGCGGTTCGATAGATTCTTTGGGAATTTATCCGACGGTAAAATTTAACAAAGAATCAGACATCTCTTATTTATCCGCAAACCTTGGCGACACGGACGTTTTAAGGGAAATTAAAGGTGAAATTCTGCTCAAACCGACGAATTTGAACATCAGAAAACTCGATTACATCAAATATCCCCTCGCAAATGACGGCAAAAAGCAATCAGTGCCTATGTGGACGCTTAACGGAATTTTCAAAAAAAGCAAAAATATTTATCTTCCGCAAAACGTTAATTTCGTAACTCACCAAAATTTACCCGCAAAAATGCTAAATTTTGCATTCAAAAAATCTTTGATAAAAAGCGGAACATTCAATTGTGTACTCAAATTAAACAATAACGGGAAAAACCAAAAACTCATCGGGGTGGCAAATGTTTCCAATGCGGAAATTCCGATTTACAACATGAAAATTCAAAGCGGTAAACTTTCTGCCGATGAAAGATTTATTCACCTTAAAGCAGACGGCGACTTGGTTTCAACAAAATTTCAAGTTCAAACGGATATTGAAAATTCCTCAAAATTGCCCGTTAAAATCAAAAACGTTGAAATTAAAACGCAATATTTGAATTTGGCAAAACTGATTTCGGCTCTAAACCAATGGAGCATTGACTCTTACAAAGATTCAAAATTAAAAACCGCCGTCTCTACGTTAAAATACTCAGATGTTTTAATCGAAAAGGGCGTTCTCGCAGTAAAATCAATCGATTTCAGAAATTGTCCAATCGAAGATTTCAAAGCGGTATTTTCACTCGACAGAAATTCTATTTTGAAAATCGACACAGAAAGTTTCAAAATCACTAACGGCAACGCTTTCGGCAGTATCACATACAACATCAAAAATGGTGAAACAAAAAGCAATCTCCGAATGAAAGGGGTTGACTCGAACGTCATCGCAACCTCATTCTTAGGCTTGAAAAACCAAATTACGGGCAAACTCGACGGCAACGCAAATATTACAACCGTCGGCTTAAACGACCGTGACAGGCTCAAAAACACAAACGGCATAATCGGTTTCCACATGGAAGACGGAACAATCCCGAAATTGGGTTCTGTCGAATACCTGTTAAGAGCCTCAACACTGCTCCGTTCGGGCTTAACAAACCTTTCTGTCAACAATCTTATCGAACTTTTAAAACCTTTCAAGACAGGAACATTCTCAAAAATTTCAGGCTGCCTTTACCTCAAAAACGGCATACTTAAAGACATTGCAGTATTTTCACAAGGTGAAAACCTCAGTCTTTATCTCACAGGCGATTACGATATAGCCGAAAGTGAGTCGCACGCAATCGTTTACGGCAAATTAGGCAAGAAAACCGAAGGTCTTTTAGGTCCCGTCGGCAACCTTTCTGCAAGCACATTATTCGCCTTAATCCCTCGCACGGAAAGCGATACGGCGTATGAAAAAGAAATTTCCAAAATTCCCGATATTGAATATAAAAATCAAGATGTCAGAATTTTCAGAGCAACAGTTGACGGAGATATCAACATAGACAGGGTTTCGACCTCTTTCAAATGGATTAAATAACCCGATTTTTTAAATCCTGAAACTTTTTTTCCCCTTTTTCGTCAAAAATAACGAAAAGAGTAAAGGAAGTATGAAATGCAAGAACTTGAAAATTTGCTGTTTCAAGACGATTGCCATGATGAAACAGAGGATATCCAAACTTTCAACACGATTGTCTATAAAGACGATATTTTGCAATCGTATTTGAAAGATATCGGCAAAATAAAACTTTTGAAAACCGAAGAAGAACTCGAACTCGGAAAACGAACCGCCAAGGGCGATTTGAAAGCCAAACAAAAACTTATTCAGGCAAATTTACGATTGGTTGTGAGCATCGCAAAAAAGTTCACGGGACAGGGTGTATTGTTCCTCGATTTGGTTCAGGAAGGTTCTTTGGGACTGATTAGGGCAGCGGAACGATTTGACTACAAAAAAGGGTTCAAATTCAGTACCTATGCGACTTGGTGGATTAAACAGACAATTATTCGGGCAATTGCAAACAATTCAAAAACCATAAGGATTCCCGTCCACATGGCGGACAAAATCAGAGGTTACAAAAAGACAAAAGCCGTTTTGTTAAAGAGATTAGGGCGTGAAGGAACCGTTGAAGAGATTGCAGCAGAGATGAAAATTTCACTCAAAAAATTAAGCAACATAATTTCCGCAATGCAAAAAGACCCCATAAGTCTTGAAACGCCGATAACCGACAATTTGACCCTGAGTGACTATTTAGAGGACGAAAATTCTGAATATCCCGAAAGAAATATCCAAAAATATTTTCTCCAAAAAGACGTCAAAAAAGTCCTGAGAGAGTTGAGCAACCGAGAACAGAAGATTTTGACAGACAGATTCGGCATAAACGGAGAAAGCCCAAAAACATTGAAACAAATCGGAGAAGAAACAGGATTTTCAAAGGAAAGAATACGGCAAATCGAGAATTTTGCCCTGTTGAAAATCCGTCAATCAAAGCATAAAAAGCAACTTAAAGAATATATAAAATAAAATTTCATCAAAAAAATCGATTTTAATAATCCGAAATTCAAATAAAATAAACTTATGGCAAATTCGGACAACATAAATCTGTACATCAAAGATTCTCTAATTAACGGCAAGGTTTGTCGATTTGGCAAATCAGCCGTTAATTACTATGTTCAGCCGATTTCAGCCCAAATTCAAGAGTCACAAAAACAGGAATATTATTCCATCATCAACCATACCGCAAATATTTGGAACAATTTTGCACCAATAAAATTATATCAAACACAAACTCCTCAAAATGCCGATATCATTATAACTTGGACCAAAGTCGGGATAAAATTCGAGGGCATGTGCAAATTCCCAAGCATAATCGCCTCGGAAATCAAAAAAGTTTCGATTGAAATAGGCTTGCCGAACCCCAATTCCCCTAAAATCATCACAAATTCAACAATTTTACACACGACACTTCACGAATTCGGTCACGCAATGGGATTGGGACACGGGATTGACGAAAACGATTTGATGTTCGTGCCCCACACAAAAACCCTCAACACTCCGAGCCAAAACGACATTTGTGTACTAAAAATACTCTACAACAACCCAATCGGAACACCGATTTCAAATTTAATCACATAAAAAAGCGAACCCTAAGGCTCGCTTTTCTTTTTACCATACATTCACTACACTATGCGGCAATTTCTTCTTCGTTCATCTCGGGAAGTGAAATTGAACCGGTATTGATTTCATCAATTACACCTTGAAGCATATCATCGAAGGATTGTTTTTCTTCATCAATATATTGTTTAGCATTGATATTGTTGAGTTCGACAACGTTTCCTCTTTTATCTGTCAATGTATAAACCGAAACACTGCCTGTTTGCTCAGCATCTGCAACATATTTTGTTTCAACAGAGTCAACTTTAACTCTTAAACCAAGACCTTGGCAAGCATTCTTAACAGCATCTGAATTTTGTAAATCAGTTGTGTGAAACAAATTCATAGCCTTTTGTTGAACATTCAAACCTGCTCCGTCAAAAGCATCAAGGTTGTCGAGTTGAACGGGATGAAAGACGTCCATACTGTCTAAACGTTGCATAACATCAAATGCTATTCCGTTAGGAAATACTTTCTTTTGAACCGTCGATAATAAATTTCCAGTTGAAAAATTTGACATCTTTATCTCTCTCTTTTCTCTCTGTACATATATATAAAGTATATACTTCAGAAAAAATTGCCTTTTTATTTTGGGATTATTAAGTTTTGTAAACATACTCAAACATGGACAGAGCATGCGTTTCGGGAGATTTGAGAGGTGACTTTTTGAGAGGAAATAACCTTATAAATATGCGTATTTAGAGAATTCAAAAAACCGTAGGGTCGACTTTAGTCGACCGATAAGATTATGTCATTCTGAGGTTTTGCAAAAACCGAAGAATCTGTATATTAACGTAATGAACAACAGATACTTCGGCTAAAGCCTCAGTATGACAGAGAATGTATAAAATAATGCAGTTGCTGTCATTCTGAGCGTATGCGAAGAATCTGTTAAACGTCAATGGAAACAGATATTTCGCTTCGCTCAATATGACTTAATTTCTGCAACAAAAAAGACCCCTTACGGAGTCTTTTTTATATTTTTGAATTTTATTAACCGATTTTTTTGTAGCCTTCTTTTGCTTCAATTTCATCGGCTTGTTCTCTTGTAAAGATGCCGCCCTTTTCTGCCAAGTATGCTCCATAAGCCTTAACTTTATTGAACAATTCAGGCATTGTTTTATCAAGTCCTCTACGTTCCATAATGAATCTGTAAGTATCCATCAAGTTCAAACCGTAGCCGTCTTGAACTGCTCTGTGGTAGTTTTCTTCGTAATTTCTTTCAAGTCTGCATCTGTATTCGTCTTGAACAGGGTTTTTCCAGTGTGTATCAACTTTGTCACGTCTGCCGAGTACATCGTTATAGAATGTGAATTGGTTTTTAACGTTGAAACATTCGCCGAATTTACCCAAAGTGAATTTTCTGTTGTTTTCGTTAACGTTGTTATTGTCTTTGAAAAGTGTCCAATCTGAAGTATTGAATACTCTCATCAAAGCACCAACGTTTTCTTCTCTGATTTGAGGAGTTTCAGCACATTCAATAACGCTTTCTCTGTCGTGGTTGTTTGTTCCGATTAACATCTTGTCATCAGTCAAACCAACTTGTTCTTTCAAGAAACTTGTGTTCTTCCAACCGATGTTTTGAGCGTCATTTCTTTCTTCAACCATTGTCAAAACAACCATGCCCTTCATTTCTTGAAGAACTTTGTTATCTCTGATTAAGTCGAAATCTGTGCTGTTTGCATCAAATTCATAAACCAATTTTCTTTGGTCGAAATCTTCACCTTTGATTTCAGTTGCTGTATCTTCAAACATTTTGATGATTTTTGAAGTTGAATCGAGGTGTTGCATACCGTTTCCTTTATCGAACAACGGTTTTGCATAAGACCAACCTACATCAAATCTGATACCGTCTGCTCTCATCAAGTTGAGTGCAGTTTTATCTCTTAAAAGTTTGTGAGCAGGTGAGTCATCTTTTTGTGTCAAAGATTCAACATCGAGAACAGGAAGTCCCCAACCTAATGATGCTTTGTTTCCGTTGTTTCCGTCAAGGAATGCATCGGGATACATACATTCTTCTGCCCAAGAGAAACCGATTGCCATATCGACAAATAAGTCCATTCCCTTGTCATTCAATTCTTTCTTAGCCGCTGCAACTTCTTTTTCAGCGATAAATTGTTTGAACTTGAAGAATTCGATTTCATCTGCGTGATCTTTCTTCATTTGTTCAAATTCGGGCATTTTTTCTGCTCTTACAGCAGGATCTTTATCAAAACCTTTGAAGAAATCAAGTTTGTTTTCTTTTCTCAAAGTCGGGAAAAGAGCCGCTCTTGTTTGGATATCATCAATATCAACAGGTTCTTTTTGAACTTTATATGCTTCAAATTCGTTTCTCAATTTTGAAAGTTCAGGAGTTGCTTCCATTTCTTTGAAGTTTTTAAATGCAACTTTCAAGGGTTCATTGATAGGATAATTTTCGGGGTCTTGTCTGTTAAGTTCGTTTGCATAATCAATTTTGTTTTGACCAACACCGCTTGCTGCATGTTTATCAGCCATTTTCTTCGCTTCTGATTCGGGAAGAATTGAACCGTATTCAGGTTTTGTAAGATTGAAAACATTGATATTATCTTCGCCCAAAGTCATTGCTGAACGTTGGTATGCACCGTAATATCCTTGGTCTGTGTATGCAGGTCTTGAACCTAATTGTCCTGCGGGGAAACTTTTAATTGCGTTAGCACCTGCGTAAACTTGCAACAATTCACACATTCTGACTGTTTCAGCAGAATTGATTTTGCCGACACCTGTGTCTTGACCTTCTGCCGACGGGTTGCCTGCTGCATAAATTTTACCGACGGAAATTGCGTCGTCATGTCCTAATGCATGTCTAACCTCTTTTATCAATGCCTTTTGGTCTTGCTCTTGGCGAGTCGATAATGCGTTACCGAAACTTACTTGAGAAACCGAATTAATTTTCATCTATTACAACTCCGAATTATTATTAACACACTTGTGTTAATTTTAAGTTCCGAGAAAAAATTTTATTGTCCTGTTTTGTTTGTTTTATGAAGTTTTGTTAAGTAAAGTTTTTTAAAGTTTTTACACGCTAAATTTCAACAATAGCAAGCATTTTCAGATTTGTAACAAAAACAGAAAAGATGATATTTTTGATATTTTAACATAAGTTAACATGCCGATTTGGCATGCGGATTTTTAAAGTTTTTGAATTATTTTTTATCAACAGATAAAAAAGATTAAGAAAAATGTCGTTTTAAAAAAAAATTTTTTTCAAAAAGGCAATTATAAAAATTGAACTGTTTTAAGGAAACCGAGGTAAGTGAAATGACAGAAGTTTTAAATTTAAGAGCACACCATTTATTATGCCTCCCAGGTTATGAGGGAAAAGGCTACGACGGAGCACACAAAACAAGTTGGGACACGATTTCGGAACAATTAAAAGAACACCCCGATACATTTGTCAGAATTGTGGACGGACAAGATGATTTATGCAAAAACTGCCCGAACGCAAGAGGAGAAAACGGGATTAAATGCAACAAAGGTTTTCTTGCTCAACTTGATGACAAAGTTAAAGATATGATGTTTTTGAAGACAGGTTTAGTTCTTACTTGGCAGCAATTGATGGAACGGGTAAATTTCATAATGAATCCCGACAACCACAAAGAATTATGTGGAAATTGCGAATGGAGAAGAGCCGGAATGTGTGAACACACATTTGATAAAGCCGCATAACCAAAAGGTTTTCTTTACAGCCAATTGAAATACTATATTTTTTAAATGATTTTATAAAGATTCATAACTATCGCTCAGAATGACGACTTTGTTTAAAGTTTTTCATTCACTGTCATTCTGAGGGTGCAACCCGAAGAATCTCTTAATCACGCCGAAAACAGATTCTTCGCTTCGCTCAGAATGACAATTAATTATATAAATATTTAAAAGTTTAACCCTTATATTTCCTGATTTGTAAACGGGAAATATTTATCCATCAAATCCGATGCGGTTTTCGCTGCAAAATATCTTTTCAGAAGAGCGATTTGCGTATCTGAAAGGCTATGTGCCGAAATTATTGCAGAGAGTGCATCTTGGCATTTTACAATATCTTCTTTATTGATATGGCATTGGAGCAGCCAACCCCAAATCAATTTAATGACCTCAATAATCAAAACTTCATTTTTAGAAGTAGCAATATGTTCAAAGTGCGGATAATTTTGTTTAATTTCCAGTTGGGCGGTTGTTTCATACATTTTGTAATTGCTCTCGCCACGAATAGACGCAATGCGTTTATTCAACGCCGAACAGATATCCTTGATATTATCCTGCAAATCTCTGACATTTTTATGGAAATTTTCAGATTCTTTAGTTAATTTTGAAGTAATACGTTTGTTGTAATTTTTGACATTATCAGAAACATTTTTTGGAAATGGAATGATAATGCCTTTTTTGTGTCCCTTGTTATCATTAGATCCGAAATCCAATTTGTTCTCCTTAATGCTTTAGAATTAACATTTTTTGCCCAATTTAACGTCAATATTAATATTTTAAAAGATTTTTTTTAAAAATCTCTTGTTTTTTGAAATTTATTTACAATTTTTATCAAAATGCCATTCAGAATAACACTATAGTATGACTAAAAAACACAGAAAGCCCAATAGATATGAGATTTAAGACAAAATTTTCACCAAGCGATAAACAACATTCAAATCATTAGAGTTTAATTTTTGTAACGAATAAGAAATTTGTTGAATTTTCTCCAAATCGCTCAATTCGTGATGTTCATAGTCAAAAAGTTCTTTCATTTCAACATTCAACGCCTGAGCGATTTTGACAAGACTTCTCGTAGGAAAATTTGTTCCGCACTCGATTGCACTCAAACTTCTTTGGTCAATATCAATCATCTCCGCAAGTTGTTGTTGCGTAATGTTTTTAGAAAGCCTGATTTCTTTAATTCTACGTCCGAGAAGTTCTTTTAAATTTTTATCCATAATATCCTCAACTTTAGGATATTACATATTTTGGTGGCTTATAACGAGTTATTAGATAGTAACATTATTGACAATACCATAAATAGATAGTATCATACCATTAAGTTATCATATTTTAATCATTTATTAGATGTAAACATGGTAAATAATCTGATTTTGAATGGGAACAGTAATGCAAAAAGTATCAGTAATTATGCCTTGTTATAACAAGGGAGAGTACGTTGAAGAGGCTGTTAAATCTGTGTTGGAGCAGACTTACGGCAATATTGAAATCGTTATTGTGAACGATGGTTCGAGTGATAACAGTTCAGAGGTTATCAAATCTTTGGCGGATAAATACAAACATATATTATTTTTTGACGAGAAGGAAAACAGAGGGGTCGTTTGGGCGAGAAATTTTGCCATTGAAGCATCGACGGGTGAGTTTATTTTGCCCCTTGATGCAGACGACACAATCGATTCCACCTTTGTTGAAAAGGCGGTTAAGATATTAGAAAAAAATCAAAAAATGATTGTAAGTTGCCGAAATGTTTTTGATAAAGACCTTAGTGATAAAAAAGGATTGATTGATGATAAAAAAGTAGTTTCAGGAGAAGAGCCTATATGCTGCTCGGCGATGTTCAGAAAATCTGATTTTGAAGAGGTTGGCGGATATAAAGAATGTATGAACAATATCGGCTGCGAGGATTGGGAGTTATTTTTAAATTTCATCAATCATGGCTATCAATTTTATAAAATAAATGAAAAATTATTTAATTACAGACGAAATACAAATCAAAACCGCTCGGAAATACAAGCCAAAAATACCTATGAAATAAAGAGAAAAGTCATTGAATTATATCCGAATTTGTTTTTAAGCGAACAAAATATAGATACATTGTTTACAAGTCCCGAGTACGTATATCAATTACAAAAAAAGCGTAAAAAATACAAAAAATTATTCAACATTATGCTGATTGTTGCGATTGTTGAGTTTGTCGTTTTCACATTGTTAATTTTCACAAAAGGTCAAATATGGTAAAAGTATCAGTCTTAATGCCTGTTTACAATATTAAATAAGGAATTTATTAATGAATACAAAAATTTTTTTAGATAAAGAATTTGAACGAATTTGGCAAAAAATAGATAACAACGAAAATTTTACATTATTAAGATATAGTGATGGAGAAAGAGCAATTATGCAAGGAAGAGAAGTAATTGCTCAAGAAGGTTGGAAATCGCCAAAATATATTTCAACTTTAGGTAAAGATTTTGGAAAATTAATTGAAGAATTTACAAAAACAAAACCGCTGATTATAATTGATTTATGGTAACAGCAATTCTGAAAAATAAATTTTGCAAAATCTTGTTGGCAATTGCCATCATTCTCTTCGTTTGGGCTTTTTTCGTCGAACCCAACCTTCTTATCACAAAAAATATTACCGTTAAAAATGAAAACTTAAAAGGTATAAAAATTACGGTCGCAGGGGATTTTCACCTAAAAAGAAATGATGAAAAAAGATTGCAAAAAGTAATAAAACTCATTAACGAAACCGATGCCGATTTGGTTTTGTTGCTCGGTGATTATGTCAAAGGTCATAGAAAAAACAGAGCAATGTCTTTTGAGCAAATCAGCCAAAATTTTGAAAATTTAAAGGCAAAAAACGGCATTTTTGCAATTCTCGGAAACCACGATATTTGGATTGATGAAGAGGGTGCCAAAAACTCCTTAAACTCAGCAGGCATAACCGTTTTAGACAACGAAAACAAACAAATCAAAATCAAAAATAAAACCGTAACTATCGCCGGAACAAACGATATGACCGAAAATAAAGCCGATATCACAAAAACCCTTAAAAATGCCCAAAATCCCGTCATTTTGATGACACACAACCCTGATATTTTCCCATTTGTGCCGAAAGATGTAGATTTTACGGTTGCAGGACATACCCACGGAGGTCAGGTTATTTTCCCTATAATCGGGGCTGTCATTGTGCCGTCAAATTACGGTCAGCGATATGCAAGCGGTTTAGTGAATGAAAACGGGAAAAATATTTTTATCTCAAAAGGAATAGGCACAAGTGTTTTGCCCGTAAGATTTAACTGCACCCCCGAAATCGTTACCATTACTTTTGAATAATTTATAAAATCTCGCAGAAACCTCATTCTGAGAACGGAGTCCGAAGAATCTATGGATAACGCTAATACCGTCATTCTGAAGCACAATGTGGCAAAGAATCTGTTAAACGGCAATAGAAACACCGTAGGGTCGACTTTAGCCGACCGATTAGACCATGATGTCATTCTGAGGTTTTGCAAAAACTAAAGAATCTGTGCATAGCATTAATAATGTCATTCTGAGGACGGAGTCCGAAGAATCTGTTAAACACAAACAACAGATATTTCGCTTCGCTCAATATGACGAATATTATATAATTTTAAAAACCGTAGTTTGGGTTTTAACCCAACAACGTAAACTTATCCATAAATGAATAAAGCCATGTGATAAACGTCATTCTGAGCCTTTAGGCGAAGAATCTATGATGAACACCCTCTTTA
>SAMEA104315428__coassemble_1231_pt1 | contig 15504 bp, 12 predicted proteins | sample SAMEA104315428__metabat2_low_PE_039 | metagenome-assembled genome bin SAMEA104315428 (sample SAMEA104315428) | gut metagenome | biome: Monkey gut; feature: monkey-associated habitat; material: faeces | place: China | collected 2013
GTAAAAGACATAGAAGCTTTGCTTCAATAGTTTGAACATAATAGTGAGAGAGCCATTACTCGGCCCTCTCACTATTTTAAAATCATTTTTACACCATACGCTTTTATAAAAATTTACATTCATACCTAATTGTATGCATTCGATAAATAATCTATTTTCTTTAATTCGCTTATCTTCTAATTTAATATTTTCAATTTTAGGATTCAATAAAATAAAATTATAATCAACTTTATAACCTAACTTTAATAAATCTTTGATTTTTTTTAATTGTAAGTATGCTCTATTATGTTTTTTAAAAGTATATATTGCGGTTTTGTTTGCAGAAAGAACACCTTTTATTTCAATAATTTTATTTTCATTTAAAATATAATAATCTGTTTTATAGCCATGAACTATATATTCTCTTTTAATAACAAGATCTTTTTTCTCTAAAAAATTCCCAAATATATTATTTAAATAATTTAAGTTTAATAATAAATATGTGTTATCATAATTAACTGCTTGTAAAGTATATTTAGTTCTTAAATTATTGCCCTTATTTGTTTTCAATAAAACCAATTTATTAGTTATATCAAGTATATTTGATAAATGTGAAGAATTTGAAATGTAACAATTTACTTTTATATTCTCCAGTATTACTTCACCCAAAAATCGACCTTTTAATTCTTTTACAAAAGTAGCTTTTTTAAAATCCATAAATTATATTTTAGGAATCATTGTAAATGTTTCTGGAGACATTGTAGAAAGATTCCATACCCCAATTTTCATTTTTTTTATTCTTTTACCATCACCAAAATTAAGTAAATCTTCTCTTTTATAAATATTCAAAAGTTTATCTAAACTTCCCATATCTGCAGATGTCATTAAAAATGCTTCTTCAGGATCAATTAATTTACAATATGCCCATAATTGCCCTAAATCTCTTAATGTTAATTTTGTCTTCTTTGCTTCAATAAAAAATAGTTTTATGTTATTTTCTTTTTGTGCAATCCCTAATACATCAATCTGTATATCAACACCAATAGCAAGTTCATTAAATATACTTAATTTATCTAAAACTCTGTCTAATCTTTCACTATGAGTATCTAATGTAGTTATTTTATAACTTTTATATTTATCTGATAAATACTGATGTAACCATATTCGCATAGGTTCATATAATTCGATTTCATTTATAACATTTCTTTTATTTATCATAACCCAAGTCCTTTGCAATACATTTCCAAGAATTATAATGTTTCCCTCTTATTTCTATAGGAATAAAAATGTCATTTTCACCAGGGTGCATTGGTTTATTTTTGTTAATAATACGAGTTTCCCAATAATATTTATGAGTTCTATAAATAGACTCTTTTCCTTGCCTAGAAAAAGCCGTTTTTAATTCTTGTACATAATTATTTAATGCGATATTCTTATGTTCTATACCAAAGCCTATTTTTTCAAATTCGTTAGCATATATTTTAATTTGATGTTCCTTTTTCCAAAAATTTGGATATCCTTGATTATATTTTGTTAATTTCCCATCCCTAATATTAGGATGAGCCCAATCTATATTTTGCACAGGGACATCAATACTTTTTAATAAATTACATATATCTACAACCATATACCAATTTTGAGGAACTTCTATATATACTCGGTGCAGGTATGATATTCCTCTTTCAGTATTACTTCTCCTTATATATGCTGTTACATCGCAAAAACCTTTTAGAAACTGTTTACGTTCGTCGTATGAAAAATTAAATACATCAGGATGTATACGCATATTTGTATGTGAGATCCCAGACCCAGTATATCTCAATATTTCTCTAATTAAATAATCTGAATTTGGTTTCGTAAAGTAGAGTGTTGTCGTTCTATCATTTTGTGATGATAGAATACCATTATCAATTAACGGTTCAAGAATATTTCGAATATTAGTAATACTAGCCCTTACATATAGTGGTATATCGTGAAATTCCTCCGTCTTAATAATTTTATGAGGTATTTCAATAGAAATTGTTGTATTGTTACCATCTCTTTTTATTTCGCCATTCCCACAAACCATACCCAGTAGGTATGCCATTTCATTATTCATATTTCTTACTCCTTGACAAAAATTAATAGATATTCATGTACTTTATTAATTCTAAATTTATATGGATATCCAAGGGGTCTCATGTTGTTGTACTCTGGTTGTCTATCCCAAATAATTATATCATCTAAAATATACCCTCTTTGCTGTAATTCTACCGATAAATCACTATGTAAAGGATAGAAATTACTTTTTTTTCTTATATCCATTACATTTACAATGCAATATCCACCATTTTTAAGACATTTATTTACTTTTTCAAATAAATCACCTAACAAAGCAATAAATTCTTTATAATCGGAAATATTACCTAAATCATTTTCACTATTAGAATAATTGATATTTTCTCTTCTATCGGCACTCCTTTTCATATTAAGAATATCCCAATAGGGGGGTGATGTAATACAAATATCATAACTATTTTCTTTTAGTTTATCTAGTTCTTTAAAACTATCTCCTGTTATAATTTTAATATTTTTATCATTTTCAACACGCGATTTTGCAATTTGTGAAAATTCTTGAGATAAATCTATTCCTGTTCCTTTTGATTTCAAATTATGTGCCGCTACCATTGTTGTTCCAATTCCGTTAAATGGGTCTAGCACATTTCTGCCAGATTTTGAAAACGTATGTAATAATTTCTCACATAAAGATATTGAATAAGAAGCAGGATGTTTTAGAGCTTTTTCTTCTTTTGTTTTACCTAAATCCCGCCATATACTAAAAGAATTTTGCAACCACTCTTTTCCTGTTAAATCATTACATTTTTTTTCTTCACTTATCATTATTCCACCTATTTGATTGTAATGAAATTATTTCCGAATCAATAAATTTTATTTCATCATCAGAAATCCCATATATCTTGTAAACCAACGTATTCAAAGATTCTAACATTTCAAACCACATACTACTCATATAATCACAAGTTTCGATTAATTTTACTAAATTAACAAGTTGATCAAATAAATCATTGTAATCTCTTACTAATGGTATTTTTTTTAAATATTTAGCATCAGTATGCATTGTCAATTTAGAACTGTTATAGCAAAATTTTAAAAGATAAAAATTACATAATCTAGAATGAAGAATTCCCAAAATATATCGACACATTTTTTCATCGCCATCAGTAAACACCGTTACAGTTTGAGCAGCTTCTAAATTTTTACCAGCAAAAGTTGCAATAATTCCAGACTCAGCACTGTATATATTCTGAATAAAAACCTGATTCCCTTTTTGTGGAACTTTGCGATTTTTAAAGCCAAATTTTTTTATTGCTTTACCCGTAATTGCATTATCAGATGTTGATTTACCTCTTCCCACATACCCTGTGCACAAATCACCAAATTTTTCATACGTATTTTCTAACTTGCGATAAATAGAATATTCGTCTTTATTTTTAAATAATAGAATTTCATCTTTATAAAAATTTTGTTCAATCGTACAACAATCAACGAATTGATTGTTAACAAGTTTTTTTATTTCAATTAAATTATCACAACTTTGTTTATTTTTAATCGTAAGGATAATTTGTTCTCCACGTACATCTGAGAAATATGAGCCTATGTCTATAATAGAAATTATACTCTTATTACGTAAGATCTCTTTTCTTAATTTACTATAAGAACTTACATGTAAAAAATTTTTAGGAACAATGTAAGATATAACTCCATCCTCTTTTGTTAATTCAAATGCCCGATAAAGAGCCGCTATAAATAGATTACTTCCGGAATCTTTTACTTTTCTTAAAAAATGATAATCTTTTGTATCAATAATAATATCTTTTTCAAGCGGACAATACGGTGGGTTTCCTATTAAATAATCTACTTTTTCTTTTAATCCTAGAACTTTAAGCGTTTCTACTCCACTTTTTCCAATAGAGTCACTCCTTTTGACAATACTTTGAGGGATTAATTCTTTTGCCAATTTAACCGATTTTGTATCAGAATCAATTCCAAAGACATTTTTGCAACCTCTTGATAACGCAGAATATAAAAAACTACCAACACCACAACATGGATCTAGCACGATTTTTGAAGAATCAATGTTCAAATAATTCAAGATAACATTTGACAAACTTGCATCTGTATAATAAATACCATTGTTTTTTTTGTATTGCTCATCTAATGAACTTTCAAATAGATGACTCCGATACATGTATTCATTTACCGTAATTCCCACAACTTTTGAATCGACTCCTTTTCTTAGTATAAAATACCACAAAAGATCTAAATAGTAAAAATATTACATATTATAAAGAATTATATATAACTCTAAATAACTTTACATATCAATTAAATTTTATATATTTTATATTAAACCCCGTTCAAAAAGTGTTCAAAAGGCGTTTTATTGAGTTTAATTTGTGCAAATATATATTTTTATTCAAATGACGATTTTAGAGCAATAAACGGCTCGGATTTAAAAATCAAAATCCCATCCTTCGTTATCATTAAAGAAATCTTTTTCAATATTATGTTTTTTAATGGCAATATGGAGCAATTCTTCTAAAGTCAGTTTTTTAGGTTTGGGTTTAACCATTTCTTCGGTTATATTTAGAAATTTATTCAATCTTGAAGAATCGATTTGTTGATTATTTGCCAAATCCTCATTGAAATCATCAAGCATTTTACGAACTAATTGATACATATCATAATTGGTCAAGGTTTGTTTATTTATAAATTCTTTCCTTTTTTCGCCCCAATCGCCTTCAGCTTTCCATCGGCGGACAGTTCTGTCGCTTATGCCAAGTCGTTTGGCAATGCCGACTTCGGTTATAAACTGCTCAACGTACATTTTTTTTGCTATATCGTAGTATTTATCTCTTTTCATACAATTCCTGTTCTGCAAGCCATCTGTTCGGCAAGCTCTTCTTCTAAAATTTTATCAGTTTCAAACAAGAACAATTTTGGCTCCGGATTTTGATTCTCTAAAAATATAGATAAATCCTGCCTGCCAAAGGATTCCATCTCTTTGTTTTTTTGAATAGCTTTATCCATATTGGTATTGGCGATTTTGGAAATTTTTACATTCTTTTTATAATCTTTATTGCTGGAATTGTAAGCAGCTTTATAGTTTTCATATTGTTCTTCAAGCGAAATTTCACGAGTTTGTTTGATGTAAGCCTTTGTAATTTTCAAATTCCGTTTCTTTATAGATAGTGCTTCTTTGAATTTTTCTTTTGAAACTTTATCTGAGTGTAATGCAGCAACCGCCTTAACAGCTTTGACTGTTCCGACAAATTCATCATTATCTGCCCTAAAAGCCTACGCTTCTTTGTAATCCTGAACATCCCGACAAAGATATACTTTCAAACCTGTTCTTGCAATCATCCAGTCTGCCCAGTAAGTAATACCGAGTTGCTTGTCTTGAATACCGTTTCGCCCAATCGTAAAATTACGGGAAGTTCGCATACAAAATAGTTTCAACGCATCACGTGATGGTGTAATTTTTTCTGCGTATTCTTTGTAAAACAATTCGTCAGGACAGCTTCCGTTTAGATTTTTACCGTTTGAAGGTTTTTTATTTAAAACATTCAGGATAAAATCATTAAATATTTTCTTGAAATCTTCAAATTGCATAATTTTACCGGCTTTAATTTCGTTTGCAAGTTTTTCAGGACGTTCAACGACATTCCCGCCACGATACCCTATGCAATGTTTTGAGAGCAATTCTTTAATCTTTAGAAAATCCCTTTCTAACGGTTTTGTTTGAGCATTATATGGAAGTGCAAAATGTACCTTAACATTCAATTCCTTTAACATAGCAGAAGTTTGACCTTTGCTTATATCAACCTTAAAATTTGACCTGCCACCTGCGAAATCTTTTGAACGATAATCTTTCCCGTTATCTATAATCACATCTTTTGGTAAACCAAATTTTTGTGCTGAATGATAAAAAGATTGGAAAATAAAATCCGAGTTAGGATTTTTTGTTTGCAAAATCCAACCGAGCCATTTACCGGATTTGTAATCTCGCCAAACTGTAACCCAAGGAAAAACAACTTTTCCGTCTGAATCAAAACAAGCAACATCTAGTTGTGCGTGATCAGATACCCAAACTTCATTACATGTTATATTTGAGTAATCCCTATCTATATATCCGCCATATTTTCTATTCCACGCAGATTGACCATATCGTGCAAAATAAATACTTTGTTTCGGAATTTCTTTATCAAGTCTGCGTTTGAATGCCATAAAACTCGGAAAAGTTTTTCTATCGGCATTAAATTCTCTTATTGCATAACCTAAAGTCAAATCCCAACACGTCCTTAGAGATGGCGCACCTTCAATCAGATACAAATTTTTAAAATATTCAAAATAATTATCTTGAACGGAAGTTCCTCTTAAATGCTGTCCGTGCCTTGATAATAAACCATTTAAACCATACCTGAAATATCTTTTTCGCATTTTTATAACAGAAGAATAAGAAGTTGGCTCATTGACCTTGTTCCATTCTTCAATAAATTCCTTCAAATCGTTGCCTTTTAAGCCTTTAGAATTTTCCAATATTTGTAAATACTTTTCAGCCTGTTGTTTTGCCCAATTTGGAGCTTCCGAATACTTTGCCTCAAATTCTGTTTCGCCCAAATATTTATCTTGAGCGAAATCAGGCATTGATTTTAGCATAATAAAATAATTTGCATGTTTTCCTTTCTTAACGATTTTAAAAACGAATTCACCCATGCGGCATTGTCTTTTAAGTGTTTGTTCACTCAAACCCAATGCCCTTGAAGCCTCTTGTATATTTATCCATATATTTGTTTTGTCTTTTTTCTGTTCCATAAATATTCTAATTTTAGATTGCTTGTTTTGAAATTTAAACTTCGCTTTACATTTGTACATAAATTTCTTGCCAATTTTTTGAAGCAAAATTCAATGATAGCAAGAAAGTTGTTTTTGCAAGTTTTAAAAATTACTCCATTATAATACCTATCATCTCTAGGTTTGAAGCTGATTTAAAAAATTGGCAAGAAATTTACGAAGAAATATTAAGTGGTATTGACGGAATTTGTGTTTGTATATAATAGGTACTTATATAGGTAAATCCGTCCTAAATTTTGTGTCTGAATAATAAGCAATATTCAAATTGCATTTTAAAGGTGTTCTAATGCCGTTTTAAAATGTTCAATTTATAAGTTGGAATAAATCCGAATACAAACTTTTAAAATCTTTACCTCTACGCCAGATTACTTCTGCAATTTTATATTCCAAGTTATGTATATTTTGATTGTGCGTTAAATTCCTTGATAAATAGCAATATATTGTAGTAAAATCGGCTTTTTCTTTTTGTGTTAACGGTTTATCATTTTTACTTTTTAACAGGTTTTTAGAAATAAAAATTTGATTATCGTAAAAATATAAATAGACATATTTATTGAAAAACTTTCTATGACGTGCTTTTTGTGGATTTAAAGAATAAAAATTATCCAATAATTTTTTCTGTTTTTCATAAATTAAAATACGAAATATTGTATAAAATTTCTGCACCTGCGTTTCACCAATAGATAAAATATGCGAAATTTTTGTTGTAATAATTGATTCGCAAAAACATTTTATAATCATATCAATAGTAGTTTTAGAGTAATATTTAAAAATCGAATATTTATCGGAAGTACATTTCTTTTTTAGATAAATATATGTTCCATTTTCTTCTAGTAACTTGCTTTCTAAAATTAATTCATTTAATGTTGACAACAATTTATCTACTGAGATTTCTGATATAGTTGCTATTTCATCAAGCGTAAATCGGTTTAGCCGTTTGCAAAGTTGTAATATTCTGTCTTTCACCGAGTATGCTCCTTAAAATTTCTTCGTTGAGTTCATTTATTTCATTGGTTTTAACCAATTTTTCAATTTTGTTTATAAGTTTTACTATCTGTCGGAATTGATTATGTCTTGTTGCAAGATATTCCAAACCGTCAGGTGTAATTGGGATTTCCGATAGCTCAGATATAATCTGCTTTATATCTTGTGAATCATAACTTTCAAATTTGTATGCCTTATAAACCCTGTCTTTCAGGTGTGGATATTTGGATAATTTCTTATCTATATTTGCCATCCCGACAAGTACCATCGGGCAGCCTGTTCTGTCATGTAAGTCCCTTAAAATCTCAATTACATTGTTGTTTATTAAATAATCAACCTCGTCAATGATTATGGTTTTCGGGTTTTGCCTTAATTTATTTTCAATCATATTAAAGGTTTCCTGCGAATGCCAATAAGGTTCTTCTCCGAGTTCTTCTGAAATTTCAGAAAGCAGCCACCGAACAGACATTCCTTTTGTTGTTCTTACATACACACAGTCGTTTTTAAATGTCCACCATTTTATTGTTTCAGATTTTCCTAAACCATAATCCCCATATACAAGTGCGATTTTAGGGATATTTGGCGGAAGTGATTTCAATTCTTCCATAAACCCTACAAATTCTTTGACGTTTTTTGTTTTTACAAATTTTTTGTTCATATTTTACTCCTTGTAAATATTCGTGTATTCATCACTTCTAATGTAATCCGCGAGCCACTTTCTTTGTTCGGGATTAGTGCAGCCATGTTGCATTAACCATTCATATTTTTCATAATTGGATAAAAATATCGGAATGTTCATTTGTATTTCACGCCCTGTTGGCTTACGTTCACGGGGAATTTTCTCTTGTTCATATTTTTCAATTTCAACAACTTTTTCTTCCGGCTCTATTTCCAAAACGTCTGTTGTTTCAGCAGGAAAATATTTTAAAAATTCTTTTTTCGCTTTATTAAACTGCCGTTTTTGTTTTTGAATCTGTTGCTTAAATTCTTCCATATCCTTAACGGTTCCAAGATGATTTGCCATTGGATGTACTTTTTTAACTTGTTTTGCGGTACATACAAATTCGCCTTTTACTGTGTAAACATATACTTTTGATAAATCAAAAAGCGAATACCTGATAAAAACTTTTTCCCTTAAATCAATCAGAAAATCATTTCTAAAATGCAAACCTAAAAATGTAAGTTCTCCTCTATTTATTGTTCTGACTTCTGTTTTCATCATCAAATCATTCAGAATATTTTTATCAATTTCTTGTTTTTGAACCTGTTGGAGCATTTCTTTTATTGTTTTATTTTTATCATTCGGGCAAATTTTTGAATTATGATAATCAATCCAACAGTCAATATATTTAATAACTTCCTGAACTGTCGGAATATAATTTTTTGTCATTTTGCGATGGAGTTCCTTATGTAATTTCTCGCCCCGTTTCATCCACGCGGGTTTATTTTCAATACTTGAACCACAGTAGGATATCATCATTTTTTCAAATTCTTCCTGAAATTCTTTGAAAAATCGTTCAATAACTTTTGCTCTCGCATTATATGGTCTTGCAAAAACTGATTTTATACCCAAGCTTGCATAGACTCCGTTAAATCCTGCCTCATCGAAATCTATGTGTTGAAAATATTTTGCTTTAAATGCTTTCCCGTTATCCTGATAAACAACTTTTGGGATAACATCAAGATTTAAAATAGAATTTCTTAAAGCACTTGCGATACATTGAGTGTTTTCGCTCATCATAATTTCATATCCGACTAAAGCCGTTGATTTCCAATCTAAAAAACCGACCAAAGTAGCTCTGGTCGATCTGCCGGTAAACGGATTTATTACTTGGAAATTGAGTACATGCCCATCTGCTATAAGCACTTCACCAACTTCCAGTTTTGAAATATCTCTTTCGATATACGGTTCTACTTTATCGTGATAAGCTTTTTCGCCCTCACGCATAAGAATCCATTTTGAATAATTTTGCTTTTTAAAATGCTCTGCAAATCTTCTAAAAGTAAGATTACAAGGAATATTTTCACATCCTCTTTTTTCTAAAACGTGCTTTGTTAAATTAATGGCTTTACCGATACTAAATTTATTCTGGTGCAAAAGATATGTCAGAAAAACTTTTTTCATTTCATCATTGAGTTTTGAATTATATTCGCCTAATTGATTTGTTTTTCTCTGAGGAAGTAAACCTTCTGTTCCGTAGTTTTCATAAGCCTTAACCCAACGGTGCAAAGTTCCGATTGATATTGTTCCGACAAACTTAAAAACTTGCGGAAGATACATTCCGCTGTTATATAAATCTAAAAACATGTCATCAGCTTCTTTTTTAGTTGGATATTTTGATCTTATATTCATCAATGCGGTTACAATATCAACTCTTGCAAGAGCATTCATTTTTGCATTTTCGGATATGAAATTGGTTTTATTTTCAACAGGAATTAATGCAGTTGTTTTTATTTCTTCATCTTCAAGCCTTTCTTGAATCTCAGGTTCTAATGATGAATATAATATTTCATAAGAAGTTCCGCCATTAACTTTAATTTCACGAGCAATATATTTACCCTTTTGAATAGCAATTCTGATTGAACGAGTGCTTTTAAGTCCCTTTATTTCTGCTATGCGTTTGATATCAATATATGTTTCATTCATCATACACACACATTAACTCGTTTCAAACCACATTGGAACACCATTTCCGAGCTTTATGTTGTTTTGTGTCTTTGAATTTATTTCCGACCTTCAATAAAAAATTACCTACCTTTTGTTGTAAGGCTGAAAGGTAAAGTTTTTGGGAAGTAATTTTTAAAATGGACTTATTTGTACTCAAATGTCAAATAATCACTTTATCCGTGCAATTTAGTAAAATTGGGAGAATACAAGCTATGATTTGTCATGCAAAATTTCATTTACCGTACTTTTGTCGAATAACAAGAGTAAATAAAGTAACATTTCGTCCAATTTGGTAACGCATAAAACGATTATTTCCGACCGCCAAAACTCAAACACCAAGGCAACTCTGCCAAATAATCTTTTTATTCGTTCAGATAAAATGTCCTGTTAAATTATAATAAAACCAGGTTTAAGACGATAATTTTTTTCATAAAATGAGATAAAAAAAGGAGAAGGGGGGATTCGAACCCCCGGTCCCGGTTAAAGGACTCAGACTTTCGAGGTCTGCACCATAAACCACTCGGACACTTCTCCAAAAGTTTATATTATTTTCTGTTTTCTGCTATAATCCTATCATGAAAAAAATCAGTTTTGTAATTTTATTTGTAATTTTGTTAATTATATTAAGCCTTGATTGTTTTAACCACACAACTTATAAGGCTTTGAAAATTTCCGATGATTGCAAAATCGGAATTGACTTGAACAAAAACGGCAATATTTCCGAAAAAGAATATTTCAAACTTGAAAAAATAAGAACATTTTGTTCAAAAAATGACATAGAAGAAATTGAAAAAATCACGGGCAAACTCTCTGTTCAAGAGAAAATCTACCTTGAGTTAAAGACCAAAGAGATTCTTCACAACACATTTTTTCTCTCTTTAATCCGAACGGATAACTCAAATATCACAGCGAATTTTCAAGATGTTTACATCGAACTTCTTAAAAATGGAATTGCATTTGCAAAAGATGAAAACTACAAAAAATATGAAAATCCTGACGCATTCAAAAAATTAAAAGAAGAAGCAAAAACAAAAAATTATGTATTATTAAACACCAAAAGTCTGAAATATCATAAATTGGACTGCGAAAAAGGGCTGAATACAAAACAAAAACTGTACGTACTTTTCGACGAACTTCCCTCAAAAGCAAAACCTTGCAGATACTGTTACAACCTCTCCCAATCCACAAATGACAAGCAATCCCCGATTTTGGGACAAAACAAAGTCGAAGAATTTTCCGACACAATCGGAAACATCAAAATTTACCAAACAATCGGCAGCGGCACGCTAAAGCCGTCCTCAAAATGTTCAACCGAAATGTGCAAAAGTTTAAAAAGGGAAATAAATTCCTCAAAATCATCAATCGATATGGCGATTTACAATTTTTTAAACCAACCTGAACTCTTGAAAGCATTGCAAAATGCCAAGGCTCGAGGGGTCAAAATCAGAGTTGTCATTGACAACAAAAACCTGAAAGAAAACTTTTATGCTCAAAATGCCCTAAAATCCTTTGCCGCAAACATCTACGACGATTCTGTGAATAAAAAAGAAGCGTTCAGATTAATGCACAATAAATTTATGATTTTTGACAGACAAAAGGTTTGGACAGGAACGGCAAACATAACAGATACCTGCCTTTCAGGCTTCAACTCAAACATAACGCTCATAATAAATTCAAAAGAAACAGCAGAAATTTACGAGAAAGAATTTGAAAACTTTATCCAAGGAAAATTCCATTCCTCCAAGAAAAAGACTGATATAAAAACCGTCAAAATCGGTCAGACCTTGATTACACCTTGTTTTTCACCAAAGGATAAAGTCTTGACGACACAAATTATCCCTGAAATTAAAAAAGCTAAAAAATACATCTACATTCCATCGTTTATAACAACACATAAAGAGTTGGCTAACGAATTAATCAATGCGAAAAATCGTGGAGTTGACGTAAAATTGATAACTGATGCAACAAGTGCGAGAAACAAATACTCTGTTCATTCAATGTTGAGAAAAAATAACATTCAGGTAAAAACAGAAAATTTCGCAGGCAAAATGCACGCAAAAGCAGTCATAATTGATGATAGAGTGGCATTTGTCGGTTCAATGAATTTGACAAAAAGCGGCAACATTTATAACGATGAAAATTGTTTAAAAATCGAAAACACGAAAATCGTAACGGATTTAAAAAACGGATTTTTAAAAGTTTGGACGGCAATTCCGAACAAATATTTAAAATTCGACCCGAGTGCAGAATCGCTCGAGTCAATCGGCTCTTGCTTTGACGGAATAGACAACGATTTTGACGGATTTATCGACGCTGCCGACAGCGGTTGCAAAATAAAATCGACGAAAAATAAATAATCGTCGATTAAATTTTTATTTTAAAAGATTTCTACATTCTGTCATCACGCATCAAATCTTGATTTTGTTTGATTTGATTGAGCGGATTCATAGGATTGTTCCAAATTTGCTGTTGCAACATTTCATCATCTTCCAACATATCAGGATCGATATTTTCATCACCGTTAGCAGGAATTTGTTGAGGATACAAGTCTGTTGCTCTGTTGAAATTCGGATTTGTTGCAGGGAAAACTTTGTATTTTAAATTTCGCATTTTAACAACGAAAGAATTTTCCTTACTTTCATCAGACAATGACATAGGGTCGTTTATGATTGTTTTGTCAAACTTGATGTCCATATCCTTTGAACCAAGCAACATCGAGTAGTACAAGTTTGTAGATTGTCTTGTAAAGTCATATCCCAAAGTAACTTTCGCCTCATCAGGACCGACGCTGATTAAGAATTTATTTTCTTGCAAGAAATCATCGACATCTTTATTTCTGAAAGGCCCATTGTAATAGGATTGCCTGCCCGAAAGCGACATTGTTGCAACGTAACCAATCGATAAATATTTGTTAATTCGCAAGCCTTCAATAAGTTGCAAACTCGATTTGCCGTAATAATAATCGTCGAACATGAACGGAGTTTTTCCGCCGGCACCGCTTTGGAAGTAGGAAACAGATTGCGACCAATTTCCGAAAGTTGTTGTCAAATAAGGATAAACTCTGCCCAATGCAAATGTGTCACCCGATGTGTATTGAGAAACCATTCCTTGGAATCCGAGTCCGCCGTATGCCGCAAAGTTGTTGGCACTGTTCGTAAATTTAAAGAAGTCCTTGTTAAGTTGGGACATCCATCTTGCTCTACCTTCGCCTGATTCACGGAAACTCGAACGATTTGTGTCGGCAAAAGCACCAATGCTCAACGAATGTTCAAAATGAGCATCTAAATCTTGAATATAATATCTGTCACGATAATTCAATGAAATACCGTAAGCAGGACGTCTTGCACCCATAAACCACTCACTGCCGTAGGTGTTTTGAGTGTATTGCAAGTACAAATTGTCCGTGATTTTTTGTTTACCTTTTAAAGTAAAATTCTCTTTCGCAGTACCGTATGCAACCTGAGTTTCGTTGTACTCATTCATAAAGTTAACCATACCGCCGAAACCGATTCTGTGTCTGTCAGTATCGTACATCAACAACGGAGAAATTCTGATAGTCGATGACAACGGCAAATCCGCAACGAATGACGGCCCAACATACATACCCAAAATATTATCGCCACCGATTTCGGGAATGTTTGTCTGCATTGCAGCACCGTTCTTGTCAGAGTTCATTCTGATTTCAGGAATAACCGCAACTTTTAACTTTTTATAATAAACGCTGACACCCTTTAAAATAATGTTGTTATGGTCTTTTTTCGGGGTAACAATGATTTCTTTTACCTTGAATTTCATAGAAGTCGGCTCGGGCTTTTGCATATAAGAATCACCGACTTCAAGTGCAATATTGTTCAAAACACTTGAATAACCCTCTCCGACAGCCTCAATTCTTCTGTCCTCAAGAATTCTTATAACCCCGTCATTTTCCTGAATTTTATCGGAATAAACATAAGCCTCTTTTGCCTTTACACTGACCGAATAGTTTGACGTAACAGGGCTTTGAATCCAACCGCAAGCAGTACTCATATCAATGAAAATAAAATCACCCGTCGTAACGTTTTCATTTTTTATGATTTTAACGTTTTGATAAGCCTTTACGCTACTCGTTTCATACGAAAATATAATTTTGTCCCCATAAAGCACAAAATCTTGCCCCGAAACTTCAAACTTGGCGTTTCCGATTGCCTCAATTTCATTGGTTTCAGGATTATAATTCGTTTCATCAGCCGTTAAAGAAATGGAAGAATTTGCGGGTTGTTGAGAACTATTATTTTTTTTCTTCTTTTTGTTTTTAGAAAAGAATTTTTTGTCGGAAGGGTCTGTAACAAGCATATCTTCGGGATTTGAAGCACTTTCAGAGTCTTCATTTTCAACAGCACCGCCTGAACGGGTAACGTTTAACTCAAATTTGTCGTTTCTGATACGCTTTTTATCTGCACGTTTCAAAGACTTGATATACTCTGCATCAGTCAAAGTTTCTTCGGCTGAAACATTCTTCTCATCAAAATGCTCAACTTCAACTTTGTTTTTCTTAGCCTTTTTATCCTTTTTGTCAACCTTGTTGCCAAATAAATTAACTGTCTTTTCTTTTACTTGAAATTCCGAACCGTATAAGACTTTGTCTAAAACAGCATTGTTGAAATCCGCTGCCGGAGTAGAAATTCCGACCGCTAATATTAATAACACTATTTGTAGTTTTATTTTATTATTAATTTTCACGCTGTTTGCCTTTTCTAAATGTAATTAAGCGGGTTTACAGGGCGACCGTTGATACGAACCTCAAAGTGTAAGTGCGGTCCTGTTGAATAACCTGTTGAGCCGACATAACCGATAATCTGACCTCTTGAAACATTTTGACCGTTTGATGCCGCAATCCTTGATTGGTGAGCGTAAAGTGTTGATGTCGGTCTGCCTTTTACGTTACCGTGGTCAATAATAACAACCTTACCGTAACCGCC
>SAMEA104315428__coassemble_1233_pt1 | contig 15490 bp, 9 predicted proteins | sample SAMEA104315428__metabat2_low_PE_039 | metagenome-assembled genome bin SAMEA104315428 (sample SAMEA104315428) | gut metagenome | biome: Monkey gut; feature: monkey-associated habitat; material: faeces | place: China | collected 2013
TGTCTTTTTTGTTTTTACGTTAAAAAAATCTCTTAAATTATTTAATTTCTCCACGCATTACTACTATTCACCAACTAATACCCAGTAATTATTTAATACTCGTTTAGTTTCAAAATTGTTTCTGTTATCATTTGTCATAACTACACTCCACGACAGATTGTTATAATGCAAGACCATTTGTTGATGAGGGTTTTCAAGTTGTATCTTGCGTTGGCGGGGCTTGTTGATGGCATTTTGTGGCAAGCGTATTTTTCCAACAATTCGGGAAAATATTTTTTAAAAGAAGAAAAAGATTTGTTTCCGTTAAGACAAATGGTTTTTATATTGGGATATTTTTTTAATAATGCATTAATATTGTTTGGGGTTTCGTTTTGAATATCGGAATCAAGGCTGCCTTGACGTTTGCAGGATTTTATCGTGTCCCAAAGGGCGATGTTATTTGAGAGTAGTGTTTTTAATTTCAAATTATAATCGAAGAGGTGCAAGTCGGGTTGATGACAAATTGCTCCCATAACTTTCCAAAATCTGTTTTGCGGGTGAGCATAGTATTGTTGCTCGTTTAAGGACGTTACTCCAGGCATAGAGCCTAAAATAAGGACTTTGGAATTATTATCGATTGACGGTTCAAAACTTTTGCAATTGCTCATAATCTGATTTTAACATCAGAATATTTTTTTATACAAATATTTTATTCTTTTTATAGCCTGTGCCAAAAATTCAATCGCTTGTGGCATATTGCAAGGCAATTGAGTAAATTACACCGATAATTTCTATGATAATACTGACTAAAAACCCTAATAATATATTGTCATTTATTGTCATTATAAAATTAACCTTTTAAATTTGAAAAACTTTTCCTAATGAATACCATTCGTTTTGTTTAATAATAAAAAAGAGGTTATTAAACCTCTTTTCTTTTAATGGTGGGGGAAACGGAACGAAGTTGGAACTTTTTTATCGAAAAATTTACAAAAGTTATCACTTCTGAACTCATTTGCGACTTGAAATTAGTTGCGTGAATTCAAACAGATTCTTATATCTTCATAGTATTGATTTCTTCTTATATTTAATCTTCTTTGTCGTTCAATTTCTATCTGCTCTTTACTTAACTTTTCTTGTTCTGTTTCATCTGTCATATTCATATTTACGTCATTCACTATACTATACATTAACATTGTTATTGAAAAATCTTCAAAGTCGATAAATCCTTTTTCGTGATAAAATTCATCGAGAGATGCAGTTATTCCGCTATCCAGGACCTCTGTCCAGTTATTGAACTCCTCATCTATTCGTCTAAATAATTTAAGTAGTTCTTCTTCTTCATGAATATATTTTTTGAAATCCATTTCATTTTTCCTTTCTGTTATCACTTATTCTTTAATTTAATATGTTTAAAAACAGTTTCGTTTATGGGATTCCACATTTAAGTTAAATTGTTACAAAAATTAACAAGAAAAGTAAAATATTATCAATAATTATTTCACTTCATCTTCTCAAGATACCATTTAACCTTGCCACGGATAAAGTTGCCGACTTCGGTTGGTTTTACGGACAGATACGGCGGTAAAATCGTTATGTCGATTTTGCCGAAACTGCTTGTGTTCGGGTGACTTTTGCCAAATTCATAATGTGTCAGCACGGTATCGGGCGTGACAGGAATGCCGTATTTTTTGCATAATTCCGCCGTAAATGAGAACATTCTCTCGACCTGCACCGCCGAGAGAGGAAATTTTGTGTCGGACAATTTACCTTTGTAATTTGCCATACCGCAAACCGCAACCCCGATAGAGCCTGTGTTTCCACCGCCTGTGTGTGCCGCATAAAGTGCTTTATTGCCGCAACTTTTGCAAACTTCATTCGCTGAAACAGGGAAAACACCTTCGGTGACTTTTCCGCCTTTGTCGATAACGTAATGATAGTGCTGCAAATCCGTTGTGTTAGGGAAATTCGCCCCTGCCGTCCAATGCAAAATAATTCGTTTTAATTTGCACATAAAATCAGTCCTTTCCAAATAATATCTTGACAACTAAAAAAAAATGGTTAATAATGTAAGTATAATTGCTGTGCTCTTTAGCACGGAGTTGAAGACGGTTGTTTAACCGTCTTTCATCGTATATAAAGGGTGAATATGGATAAAAAAAGAGTTTTAGTGTTAATTGATGGTTTCAATTATTATCACAAATTAAAAGAATACCAAGATAGATATCAAAAATGTGTAAAATGGCTTGATTATAGTAGTCTTGCAAATTCTTGGCTTGCTCCGAATGAACAAATTATCGAAATTTATTATTTTACGGCTATTGCAACATGGAGAGGGGCAGATTGCGTATTAAGACATAAAACTTACATAGAAGCATTAAAAACAAAGGGAGTAATTCCTGTTTTAGGAGAATTTAAGAAGAAAAAAGTTGACCGTTGCAAAGAGAAAGAAAAATGCGTTAATTGTAATTGCGAGCCAGAGGAAAAAAGAAAACTTCCGAGGCACGAAGAAAAGAACTCAGATGTTAACTTAGCAATAACCTTAATTGAAAAAACAATCAAAAATGAATTTGATAAGTGCTTTATATTGAGTGCTGATAACGATTTTGCATCGGCTATTGCAAGAGCAAAACAGTTGAATCCAAATATAAAGATAACAGTTCAACCTCCTCCGTTACCAAGAAAAAAGCCCGCATTAAAAAGGGATTACGCAATAGATAATTTAGAACATTGTGCAGGAAGTTGTGCATTATTGACGAATTTTTATACAATCTTAAAACATCAATTTCCCGACAAATATCAAGGGTTAGTCAATCCTTGGATTATTAAATCAACTGAAGAACTTGTTAGTGTTGAATAACTTTCATTTCACCCTCGATTCCATTGCATCAAGCCGATGATGAGCGGATTTTGTTGACTCTTCACAGCGAGTGACCTTTTCGTACAGCCCGTTATGACGGTCTTGTTTTCGCTCAAGCCGTTGAATGTTCTCTTTCATATTGTCGTTACCGATTTTAATTTCTTCTTTTATTGCTTCAATTTCTGTCGTCAGCCGACCCCAAATGTAGCCCATAACAACGAAGTTGCCCAAAATCGTTATCACAAGGGCAACAGATTCTATTATCTGAAAAATATTCACTTATCCTCACAAACTAAACTTAAAAATATTATCTTTTTCGATTTTGTTTTTTCCACTCCAAAGCCAACCGACATTACAGAACACACCGCAACGATAGAGCCACACGATATTTTTCGGCATGTTTGTCGCTTCACACATTCGCTTAAAAAGATTATCAACTTCAAATTTTTTCGCATCAACAACCGTCAGCCACCCTGTCGGCACATCGTCAAGGACTATTTTTTCACCGTCTTTTTTGTGCAATTTCCCTGATAAAACAAGTGTATCAACTGTCACATTAACCTTGATTAATTGCTTGTAACGACACCCGATATCGTGAATATGCGAAGGACGAACATCATATTTTTGTTTGTTCCCGAACGGACGGCTGAAATTGTCCGTCAGGAGCAATCGTGGAGCAAGGTATAACGTACCGTCAACGTCCTCGTAGAGTTCGTTGTCCAAAAGTTCGTATGTATCGTCATCGACCTGCTCAAGCCTTGAATGAGCGGTAATCCACCGCCCTTTTTTATTTAATCTCATCATTTTTGTGTCTTTCTATATATTTTTTATTTTTCTTTTTTAATTGTTTTTGTACTTTTTTGTTAATTGTCGAAAATCCGACTTCCACAATCGGGTCAACGATTTCTTTGATTTGTTCGTCCGTCAGAGAAAAGCCGAGGGAGCATAACCCCGTTTTGATACCTGTTGTCAAGATTGCCTTTTCTGCTTCATCGAGAGGTTTGTTTTTGTCGATTTTGGCGAGCAAATCCGCAATCGCATCTTCGACATTTTCTCTGATATCATCAATTTTGTTTAAGATTTTTCCCATTATTTTTCCTTTCTGTTTTTAAGCGTTGAGGGTCTTTTCCGATTGGCAAAGTAATTTTGAACCCACAGCAAAATTGACCTTTGCTACGAGGCAAAAACCATAATTTTAGATATTTGAAAAGTGACATTTTACCTGCCTAAAGTTACAAAAATTTCATCAAGTTGTTCCGGAGTGATTCCGACTTGCATAGCGACAGCGTCCAAAAGCGGATTTTTACGTTGCAAAACCACGCATAAATCCCATTCCATTTGTGCTTGCGGATTTAGTCCGACAAGATTTTTCACTTGTTCGTATGTTATTCCCTTTTCTTGAATGGCAAGCATAAAATCCCTTTTTGTTATTGTCAGATTTCCGATTTTTTCTTGCTCAGCAGTTAATTTTTCTTCCTCATATTTTTCGTTCAGTGTACCGTCGGTGATGTTGTCGGACGTACAGACGTAATAACCAAAATCGGCGATAGTCAGTTCTTCAACCTGCTTTGTTTTAGTTTCTTCGTGCGTTTGCTGAACTTGCCCGATTATTTCAACTTCGTTTCCGTTTTCGTCAATCGTGACGATTGTTCCCGTCGTCATAATCGGAGTTGTTTTAACCTGTATTTCTTCTGTTACTTCATTCCCGTCAATATCGGTGTAGGTTATTGTTTTTGTTTCATAGTTCCAATCTCCGACTACTTCGATATATTCGACATCGTGTTGATATCTGTATAATTTAAGACCTTGCGAGTTAGCAAGTTCGGTTTGCTCCTGATAATCTTTTTGTGTGTATAAAATTTCCATTATGCCAATTCTCCTTTCAAGATAAAATCGCCCGTTTGCGTTGTCGTGAATGACGTCGTTGTTTTTTCTGTTGCCGTAAGAGTGCAGAAATAATTTGTGTCTTTAAGAGTTACAGGAAGATTGATTGTTCCTGCCGTTTCGACACGACCGCAAATTTCCACTGTTCCATCAGCAAATTTTGTCACTTTGCTATCATTAGTTTTTGAAGAAGATAAAATTTGGTTACATCCGGATAATTCATCAACGGTTTGGTTATCTTCATCAAGCGTATAATAATACTTGTCACAACCTTGTTCATAGACATCTTGCACCCTGTCACGATAAGCAACGTCAACGATTTTTGTACCCGTTTTGCTTTCTGTGTAAGGAATTTTAAGGCAGGGTTGATATACGAGTTCACCGTTAACATATTGCCTGCATAAATTAAGGTCGAAAGAACAATCCACTGGAGATTCCCAATTAACGCATGCTCCGATAGAATAATTCGATGTCAATGATATATTTACATCAGAGGTTATAGTTGCTTCGATTGTTTCTTTTCCTGTTTTTGTATTTAATAGTTTTAATTTGTATGTGTTGCCGTTTTTACTAAATTTAACGATATATTTTATTCCGTTATCTAAAGTTGTTTTCCCCCAGGCACTTCCAACCGATGCGATATTCCATGTTGTACCATCTCCAAGATATAGATACAATTTTGCACCATGAACAATAATCGCAAAAATATAGTTTACACCAAATGTTTGGCAGAGAACTTTTTGTTTTGCAATATTGTTTGCGGTAAATGCAATATCAAATTCATAATTGTCTAATTCTGCATCTATTTTACATGGAATCCTAACATAGCGAGATAGTGCAAGTTTTTTAAGAACACCATCATCTGAAATTTTTACACTTGCATCGCATAATGTTTTTATTGTTATATCTTTAGCAATCGTTCGTGTTGCAACATTTTCGCCATAATAAACAGAATTATCTATTAGTTGCCAGTCACTTCCTGTATAGAGCGAGCCGTCAGCATTGTATAAAGTTGTTCGTTGAGAATATACATAATCCGTATAAATCGTATTTTGTTCATAAGTAAAAGCAAACAACGTTGTAATAGGTTCAATACTATCATTCTCTTTAATTACATCTACCCCTGTTTTACAACCATTAAAAACCTCTGTACCGTCAACCGCAACAGATAAAGACTTTAAGTCAATAGTTCCTGTAAAACTTTCTTCGGTTTCCTTAGTACTTCTGTAACCGACATACCATGTATCTAATGCGTTGTATAATTTTGCATTAGTCGTTTCTGTATGATAGTTTGCCCATTCTCCATTTTCAATTTTATAATTTACCGCATATTGTGTTCCTGTAAACTCTATGCTCAAAGAATACGTTGTGTTAGGAGCAACAGTCAGACTATCTAAATTTAAAATATCAAATATAGTGGATATTGTGCTACCAAGCCTTACATATAATTTGCCAGATGCAATTGCAACTCCGTAACCACCATAATATTTATTAACACTTAAAGAAAACAACCACTGAAAAGTAGTAACATCGCTTCCTGTTGTAAATTTATGCGTTATCTTCCAAGTATTTGCTTGTCCGAGTTGGATAACAGGAACACTTATATATTTAGGATTTGCAGATAAACTACTAAACCCACTTGCAATCCCGTCATCAGTAATTGTAGGGTTTCCAATTTTAGTAAATTTTGTTTTATCGAATTGCTTTAAATTTTTAATATACTCAAAATATGTTTTTGGATTTTCTGCATTGACATTCAGCGAATTGCATTGGAACAAATCTCTGTAAATCGATTGTTTCGCATATTCTTTTGCTTGTTCGGCAAAAGACGGAGCGGATTTAATATCCTCGATATTGCCGGCACATACCTCGATGTAAGCGGTGGCATCAGCAACAGCAGATACGTCGGAAATATTAGTCGCCACGGTGTTGATGTTCGTTGCGTTTCTTGCAACCAAAGATACGTTTGCTATATTTCCCCCAACAGCGTTCACGTTTGTAATCGAGTTTGCAACCGATACTATGCTTGATGTGTTTGCAGCCACAGTGTCAATGTTTGTTTCGTTATCAACAACTGCACTAATTTTTGCGCTTAAGCCGCTAACAGTATTTATGTTATTTTTGTTTGCATTGACAGCGTTTATAGTTGCTTCATTTCCTGCAACGGCATTGATATTGTTTTTGTTTGCATTGACAGCGGTTATAGTTGCTATGTTATTTCCTACACTTACTACTGTGTCCTTATTCTGAGCAACCGTAGTGATTGACTCTTGTATAGCCTCTACTGCTTGCACATCTGCTATGTTATTCGCTACAACTTCTACAGATCCCAAGCCGTTTTTAACTGTCACAACATCGTTTATGTGTGTTCCTACCTCGTGGACATTTAATATGTCTGTGGCTACGGTGTTAACATTTTCTGCAATAACACTTACTTGTTGCACTGCTTTTATATTAGAGCCAACATTGTTTACATTTTTAATTGAACCTGCAACAGTGGTGATATCTGCCCCATTTGCGGCTACGGTATTAATGTTTGTTTGATTTTCTGCAACGGCATTGACGTTCGCAATATCATTCCCGACAGTATTTACGTTTTCAATAGCACTTGCAACGGTATTGATGTTCGCTTTATTTTCGTTGACAGCGTTGATATTTGCTTCGTTAGCGTTTACCGATTTTACCGCTTCAATATTTGTACCTACGGAGTTCACATTTCCAATAGAATTTGCAACGGTATTGATGTTCGTTGCATTGTCGTTTACGGCATTAATATTTGTTTGATTTTCTGCAACGGCATTGACGTTCGCAATATTATTCCCGACAGTATTTACGTTTTCAATAGCACTTGCAACGATGTTGATGTTCGCTTCATTTTCGTTGACAGCCTTAATGTTTTCTGTGTTTTCCGCAACCAAATCGACATTATCAACACTTTCATATAGCCTATTTGCAATGTTTTCGAGTGTATCGACATTTATTGTCGAGTTTACAAGTCCGTTTTCTTCCTTGTTCCATTTTAAAGTTTTACCCGCTTGCGGAAGTGGTAAATCAAGATTAAGAACAGAAGAACCAACAGGAACTTTTATGGCTCTTTTTAAATCATATTCAAGTTCCTGTATATTGCATGAAACTTCATCGAAAGAATCCTCAAGTTCTGACCCCTGAAACCCTGTTGATGTAGAATAAGTTTTACTTTGATAGTCTGAAACATTCCGAGATATAACGATATAACTATCTTCCGTCGGTGGATTTACAAAAGATACAAAACCGCCAACATCGTTAAATGAAACTGAATAATCGGTTGCATATTGCTGAATTACTTGTTTTCCGGAAACAACATCTTCAAGTTGCACAATAATATCTTTTTCTGTAAAAATTTTCCATCTAAATGAAAAATGAGACGTTAAACCATTCCCCCGATATTTACAGGGGATATAATCTACTTCGTTCGCCATAAGTACGCTCCTTAATTAAATTTTACTCTTTTTTCTTTTTTACCGCCAAGCCAGTTATAGTAGAGTTTGCCGACAATCGGAACTCTTGACCACAAGTAAAGGTCTTTGACTTCTTTTTTTCCTTTTTGCACTTGATTGATACCTGTCCATAAATCGCCCACGGCTTGTATTGCAGGCAATTTGATATTTTCAAGGTAAATATTTGCAGGATTTTTCGCAACTTTATTCACAAGGAAACGATTAAACACCCCGAAAATCAATAAGTTGTCGATTACGTGTTCGGGAATATCAAACTCTCTATTGCCGACTAAGTCTTTTAATAAATCTTGAGGCAGACCAAACAACCACAGAAATAACTGCAATTTGATTAAATTACCAACACCCTCAGACAACAATGCGATTGCTTCTGCTTTGTCCGTCTTAAGTTTTTGCATACCTACTGTAATTTTAGAGAAACAATCATTTCTCAATATATCGAGAGCCTTGATACTGTACGTTTTTAATACATACAACGGCTTGAATGCAGATTGGTATCCTCTTGTCATTTGGTCTGTTGTTATAGGTTGAATATCTGCAAGGTCATTAAACGCTATGAAAATAATTTCATCAGTAATTTTATTCTCGATTAGGTCTTTTTGTACTTTTTGAGAAAGTTCATCACCGAACAAAAAGTTCAATTTTTCAATGAAATTTTTATCATTTTTTTTGACTTTTTGCCTTGCTGAATATATAGATGCGTTAATTGCTGTATTTTTTGCAAATCCGTCAATCAAGTCAAGACCGATTATTTTAAGTTGGGCATTCAGCCAAGCCGAAACACCACTTGCACCTCTAAATTCTTCCGCAATATGATTAAGCCCTAAATCTTCTCTTGTCAAACCTTCAACTTTTCTCATTCCTTGAAATGTGTTCCATAGACCAAATTTAAAGGCAGAAAAGGTTAAATCGCTGATTTGCGTTATCGCATTTGTAATATCATTCAATGTGACAATCGTACTGACATCTCTTGCAGTAATAGCAACTTTTTCAAGTTTTAGTGAGTTAAATCTTGAAACCAATAAATCACGAACGACTTTTTCATCTTTAACGTGAATAACACCTTTTTCAGCGAGGTCAACAATCAGCCTGCCGACACTGTCTTCAACATGGTCTATATCACCTAAAATTTCTTGTATTTGTTTTGTAGTGTCCGCTATTTCAGAATTTAGCCTTTTTACTATTGTATTTTTAACTCTATAAGCATTATTATCTTCAACCCATTTTATTTGTTCTTTCAAACGTCCAGAACGCTCGTTAAGGTCTGTTAAAACTTCTTTTTGATGTTTTATATATCCCTCAAGTTTTTCGGCTTCTTCTGAGTTCACCAAAGAAATATCTTTTACATCGCTCTGTCTTTTTAAATTTTTTTCCAATTCTTCTGATATTGATTCGATTTTAATTTCGATAGGACCAAGTTCATATTTAAGTCTGTTAAGTTCTTTCCATTTTGCTTGCTGTGGTGTACGGGTTTGAACCTGTCTTAAAGTTTCACGTTTACGTTTAATTACTGCTCGAAGTTTAGAAACTTCTTTGTTTTCTGCACCAAAGAATTTTCTTTCTTCAATATTTTTTCTTGCACCGATAACATAATTAGTTAACGCTTTTTCGATAGGTTCATAAAAACGTTGTTGTTCTGGAGTAAGTTTATCAATCATACGTTCAAATTTTAACTGACCGATTCTTGATAACATAATATTATTTTTACCAAATCCACGAATTGATGTGTTTATCAATTTTGCCTTATCTGAACTGTTCCAAAACCCGAAGGGGTCATTTTCTTTAATCGTTCGCATAACATCAGAATATTCAGCCTCGTCAAGTTCAAGAAGTTGATTTTTCAGGTCAAATTCTTCTTCTTTTGACATTTTTTCAAAAAGGTCAATGAATTCTTCTGTTTTGTTTGCTTGCACCATACGAGGGAAATAACTTTCGAGATATCCGACTTCAAGTCCAACGGATATTGTTTCTTCGTATATTTCCTCTAAAAGATTTCTTACTTCTGAAAATTCTTTTTCTATTCCCAACATTTTGACAACTTTATTTACCGTGTATGAGTCACGATTATTCAACGCAAATGACAATAAATTGTATGCATTAAGTTGTTTACCTTTAAACTCGACAGTTTGGTTATTTTTCTTGATTTCTTTTATTTTTAATAAAAATGGAGCAACTCTATCACAATCTTTTTTTGATTGATAAGTCAAATTAAAAGTATGCTTTCTTAATAGTTTTTTTAGTTCCGGAGAAACCATACCAAGACGAGTATCAATAGGTATTATAATAGTATCGTAAAAACTTTTCCACGCTTCAGATACAGATTTTAGAGTATCTTTAATTTTATAGGATAATGTTTCTTGTTTGTTAATTTCTTCAATAAGTTCTTCATTGAGTTCATAGAGTGGAAGAACCTCATTTTCGTACTCTTCATCTGTTGTAAACAGTTTGTCAAACATTTCCTTAACTTCAGTCGAAAATTCAACATCAATATCAGAAAGTGAATTGTAAACATCTTTCAGAAATTCTTTAAATTTTTCAAAGATTGTTTTCATTCTTGATGTCGGAGATTCACCGTTTAATAAATATGCTTCAAAGGACTTAGCAAAATTTTCGTGTAAATTCCGTAAATTTTCTTCTGAGATATCGGCAGGGTTGTAACCCAAAGTGTCGTATATTTCTTGCAGGTCATTTTTCGCACGTTTATTCGTTTTTGCAAGTTGCTGAATATCGTGCAAATACAAGTGTCCAAGTTCATGCATAACAGAACTTGCATCGTGACCCTTCATCAATGAGATTATTGTTTCATATTTAGAAAATTCAATTTTTGCCCGAGGTTCTTTTGTATCTTGTTGAAATGTTTTTTGTTCAGGGTTGAGATTTTGAGAATTAATTGTTATAATGTTATTAGGGCTAACTTCAAGAGCAGAAAGGACGGCTGCCCCTTTAGCATTGCTATCGGTTATGAGGAATTGTCCGCCCTCGTTGTTAGCCTTTTTAATTTTTCTCTCAAGGCTTTTGTCACTAAATTTATAGAAATTAACAATTTCGTAATTATCTTTGTTTTCAGATAATTCAACTAAAATTTGTTCATTTGTTGAATTGTCAAAGTGAATGAAATTATAGTATTCGTTTTTGTTATCTGTTTTGAATACCAAATCGGTACTTTGTAAACCTTTAGACAATATGTCATTATATTCTTCGATTAAAATTTCGGGGTGATTTTTTTTGTTTTTTTTGATTATATTTGATTTTAAAATTAGAGGCTTATCTTTTTTACCAAGATTTTTCAATACCTGATGATTTATATTCGGCAAAGGAATATCTTTTTCTGCATTTATATAATCTTCTTTGTCAATGTTTATAGTTTCGCTATTTTTAATTCCTTTTTGATAGAATGTTCTTGTAATATCAATATTTTCGGGATTAAAGATGACATAGCATTGACCGTCAGTTTGACCGTTGTATTTTATACCTTTAATGCCATAGACATAGTTTAAAAGTTCACTTGCTTTTTTATCAGAACCATATTTTTTAGAAAGTGCTTTGTATAAATCTTTACCTTTCGAGTCAAAGCCTGAAAAATCTAATTTTTCTTCTTCAATAATATGGTTTACTATTTTTTGAATGTTTTTATTTTGTTCGCTTAATAATTCATCTTCATCAAGCAAAACATCATCATCAGGAATTTCAACCTCGTAGAGTTGACCTCGGTCTGTTTTCTTTTCAATTTTATTTTCATCAAGTGTTTTTACCCAAGCAAGTTCTTCTTTTTTTTGTTGGTATTCTTCGTCAGAATATTTGTATTTTTCAAGACTTTTTTCTCTTACGGAAATAACTTTATCTTTCCCGTTTTCCACGATTGTTGCAAGGATTGCTTTTTTGTTTCTATCATCAATTAATTGATTGTCATAATAATATTTTTCATTGTTAAAATCATCATTTGTTAATCTTTTTCTATATCTTTCATCAGCGATATGCTTGCTTTCAGCGACATAAGTACCGTAACCGTGAACTTGCGCACCTTCACCCGAACCGATATAATCGAGGTCGAATTTGTCAAACTTTGCAGGCGAACCGTGATAAGCGGATTGATAATATATATTCGGATTAGATTCATCGAATGTACCTTGATTGTCAACGGATTTAATTTGGTCAGAATTAGGCACTAAATAAATAATACTGCCATCATTATTTTTATCAGTATTCTCAATTATAATGCCGTCATAATCACCATTGTTATATTTTTCTTTTATTTCTTTATAGTTGGTGTCGTAATACTCCACAGGAGTTGAGTATTGTTTATCACCCTTATACAAAGACATTGCATTACTTGTATATTTAATATGCAATGGCTTTTGTATTTTTAAATATGTTTCATATACTTTCCCACTTCTTCTGTAACCATTTGTTCCTGCAAAATTAGCATAATCATCTGCCGAGTTTTGATAAGCAGATTTTTTATTAGTAAAGAAGTTAAAACCTTTTGAAATCTCACCATACAAAGTTTTATCACTATCAAACGTAGTAATATCATGAGAGGACGAACCGTGATAAACGACTAAGGGCTGACCGTTTTCGTCAACGACTTTGCTATCACCGAACCATTTTTTGAAGTATTTACTATCAGTTCCTTTTTCTTGCCATTCTTTTTGAGCATCAGAAATTTCGGCAGAAGTTTCCGCACCGGCAGTATTTGCGGATTGAAAGAAAGCCATTTGTCCGTTGTCAGTATTTTCTGACGGATTTTTGTCATTAAAAACTATTTTTAAAATATCATCTTGCATCACAAAATCAACGAACTGATTGACAGCATCGTTATGAGATATTTCATCATTTTCCTTTTTCTGTGCAAGTTCGTTAGCCTTGTCGGAGATAATTCCTTTACAGAACGCTAATTTTTTAACAATCTCGATTGCCTGTTCTGCTGATTTTTTCAACTCTTCATTATTTTTTTGATTTAAAACGTTACCGTTTTTTTCGATTTGCTTTTGATTATTACCAAGATGAGCCATAAGATTTTTTGATTTATTTAAAATTTTTATGGCACTATCAATAATTTTTATTTTTTCTACGGCAGAAGATTGCAATATTTCTTGTGTTCCAAACAAACTCGTTTGTTCAACGGTTTCAGCAGGTGTTGATAAAACTTGACTTGCCATTAATTCCGTTTCCGGAAGAGTATCAATACCGGCTTGCGACACAACATCAATCGCCAAAGATTGTTTTATGTGGTCGTTTCGGATTATGTTAGCGATTACAGCACCTTGAGCAGGTGTAACATAACCATTAATAACCTTTTCAAAGGCTTCATTTCCTAATCGAGCAAGTGCAATTCCATATTCATACATTGTACCTTTTCGAGGAAGAGAGGCAGGATATTCTCCTATTTCCCGAAGAATTTTTGCTGTATCAATAGCAGTTCCCGACCCTTCTGCTATGTTCTTTTTTGCGGCAATCATTCTGACATCTTCGGGAGTATATCCATCTGTTTCTTTGTATAAAATACCGTCAAGCCTGATTTTGTCATCATTAAGCCTTTTGGCAAGCCCAAGTCTTTGATGACCGTCTGCAATATATTTTTGACCGTCTTTTGCTTGCCATACAATAACAATTCCTGAATCATTTGCCGACCATTCTTCAACACCGTTCATTCTGTCGGTTTTTCCTTCTTCATCAGAATTTTCCTTGTATTGAAAAACTTTAGCATTTGTTTGCAACTCTTCAGGTTTAAAATGATAAATTTCTTTTTGTTTTAAATCTGAAGAATTTATATAATTTTGTTCTTTGTTTTTTTGTATTTGATTTTGTATATTTTGAATTTTTAAATTTCTTTTTTTGATAAGATTTTCGGCTTCACCTTCAGCATTATATTTGTCCATTAAAATAGTATCTATTCTGTCAAGACTTTGAACTTCAAGTTCTGCTTGTTCTTCAGAATGTCCGGCATTAATCAAATCATTTTTCAATGCAGAATAATCAGGTTTATAAGAATTATTGTTTTCATATCTTCTGATTAATTCCGCTTTGTCATCTAACGATGCATTATTTAAAACATTTTCAACTTCTTCATCGGGCATTCCGTTTTTTTGCAGAATTTCAGTCAAATGTTCATCAGTATTACTTTTCCTTGCATAAAGTCGAAAAACACCACTATCACAAAGAAAATCATCAACAGAATAATCATCAGTTTTTGAAATTCCTTTTGTAACAGCACTAACAATTTTTTCTAATCCGCTATCAGAAATTGCAGGATTATTTTTCTTTACAAGTCGTTTTATTTTTTCAACATCATAAGTTCCGTCATCATTTTTGCTTTGCTGAAGAATATTACTTGATATTTTTTTATAGTTAGCAAAGTCAACACCTTTTTTTATACCAAGACCCATTCCCCCCATAATAGAGAATGCCATTAGTTCTGCAAGAGCCTGTTCTTTAGGAGGAAAAATTGCAGTCAAAAATTGTTCAAAAGAGTAACCTTTTTCACCGTCGAGGTCAAATGTTGTTTGCAGAAAATCAGAAACACGCTCTTCACCATATTCTTCCAAAACACCGTTCCAACCGTATTTTTGCAACGCTTTTACCGTAGAAAGACCTGTCACTTCTCTGTTTAATTTTTCAAAATTTTTTACAAACTTTTCAGGTAAATGTTTTAATAATTTTGGGGCAATATATTTATTTAATGCTTTTCCAGCGGCATTAAAGACAAACCCCGCAGTTTCAGAGAGTGTTTCTATATGCAATAATCCGATTGCTTTAAGTACAGAAGTTGCAGGATTTTGCTCTGCTTCATTTAACAAAATTTGACCTTCAGGTGTAACCATTAAGTTTCGGTCGAGTTCGACTTCTCCCCAACGTTTTACACCCTGTTGAGGAAGGTATTTCATATTAAATTTTGCAACACCTAATGTTGAACCTGTTGCTAATGTTTTTGCGGTATTTTTCAATATCTGTGATTTAATTTGCTGTTTTGTTGCATCTTTTATTCCTTTTTCCGTTAAATCCTTAACTGCTTTTTTTACGGCAATTTTTCCGCTTGTTTGTCCGAGAGAAGCAAAACCAACACCTGCTCCCGAACTTGCCCAACCGACACCAAACTCTGCCATATAGGGCAAAGATTGCAATAAACAATCCCAACCCATCGAAGGTATTGTTTGCCCCCTTACAACTTGACTTGCCATATCTAAAACAAAATCCTTATAAGTTTCAGTTTCTTCAACAGAGAGTTGCCGTCCTTCTTTTATTTTGTTTTGCAAATTTAAAATTGTTAAATCAT
>SAMEA104315428__coassemble_1263_pt1 | contig 15012 bp, 18 predicted proteins | sample SAMEA104315428__metabat2_low_PE_039 | metagenome-assembled genome bin SAMEA104315428 (sample SAMEA104315428) | gut metagenome | biome: Monkey gut; feature: monkey-associated habitat; material: faeces | place: China | collected 2013
AGTTTCCTTAACCGTATCAAATTCATCAACACGTTTAATTTTTTTGTACAACTCACGATTACCCGAATCGATTGAAGTCAAAACCTTGCATTGACCGTGGTGAATGAGTTTTGCGACTGTTTCGGAGTATTTTATACCGTTTGTGTGAATTACGACATTTTTATAACCACGTTCAAAAATCAATTCCAAAATATCATCAAAACGTTCATAAAGAGTGGGTTCTCCGCCCGCAAAGTCAAAAATTGTTTCAGGAATAAAGAAATCGTTTTCCATCATATATTTAACGATGGAATAATAATCATATTTTTTTGTATTTTTCTTGACATTTTCATCGGTACAAACAGGGCAATACACGCACATTGAGTTACATTCCGCCCATGGAGTCAAGAGAATAAAGTCAATATAATTATCATCATTCCATTCACGTTCTGCAAGGTGAAAACAATTTTTGCAAGTTGACGGACACTGCCCGTTTCTGAACATTTGACGATGAATCCATTTTCTTCTGAAAAAGTCTTCTTTTGTAAAATTAGTACCGTCAAAAAAGTCGTAAATAATAGGACGTCCGCCAAATTCTAGATTGTGGTTACTGCAATGTCTGATTGCATTCATGTGGTCAAGCACGACCTCGTGTTCAACGCAATTACAACTGATAAATTTTGCCATAATAATAACTCCAATCTCAATATAAATAATATTATAGCAAAATGTATTTGTAAATATTATTTTTTAGTATTTTCAAAAATAAAAAATAGTGTATAATATTATTTGAATGTAAGTTTCATGCTATCTTTACAGGATTGTGAGAAAAATTGATGAGGTTATAATGGGACAGGATACTCCAAAGCAGCCCGAAAACAATAACAACAAGAAAATTGTGAAAAAAGTTGTTCGTAAAGTTTCGACGAATAATTCCGTACCTTCACAAGGTTCAGAACCTAAAAAAATTGTAAAAAAAGTAATTGTTAAAAAATCGTCAGGTCAAAATGCCCAAAATACCGCATCGACCGACGGTAAAAAAGTTGTTAAAAAAATCATCAAAAAACCTGTTCAGCAAAATCAACAAACAGATAGCAATTCAACACCGAAAAAAATCAATTACAGAGAAGAAATTGAAAAATTAGCTCCCTCAACTCCTCGAAAAGAAGAAAAAGTTGAGCCGAAAAAAATCGTTAACGTTAATCCGAAAAAAATTCAAAATGAAAATACGGTTATCAAGTCAGCAACGACGGAAGGACCGCAAAAGATTGATGAAAACACGGTTAAAGTCGGTAAAAAAGTTTTACGTAAAAAATCAAGACTTAAAAGAATTTTTCAAAAGTACGGAGTTGCGTTAATTTTATTTTTTGTAATTTCTTTGTCATACTTGGGCTGGATGCACGTTGTTCCTGCTATTATAAACTTTAAAGTGACAGGTACGGACATCAATAATTTCTTACAGCCTAAAATCGGATTTAAAGTTGACAGTTCAAATGCTCATTTCTACACAACTCCGAAACTCGGCGTGGGAGTAAGATTTAAAAACTTCAAATTAGTATATCCCGAAGGACGACTCGACGATGAAAAAATGTTGTTTCTGAAGGCAAGAGTGGCAATATTTGAAGTACCGCTTATCCCGCTTATGCTCAGAACCGTTAAATTTAACGAGTTTTCATTGAGAAGTGTCAACGCAAACCTTTACCAAAACAAAAATGGCGAATACGCTTATCTTAAACAATTCAAGAGCAGTTTCAATCCGAATGCGAAAAAATATCTGCTCGAAGTTCCGGATATCACTATTCTTTCATACAATATGCCCTCTTATAGTGAAAAGACAGGAACTTTCTCCAAAAAGAGAGGTTCTAAAATGAAAATCCCCGCAGAAGCAGTCAAAAAAGTTTTGCAAGAAGCACCTAATTCAAACACAATTATGATAAGATAATTATTTCTTATTAAATTCGCATTTGATAATATCTGTCGCCCAATATCTTGAACTGAAGACTTTAAACATTACATCTTCGCAATTTTCAAGAGTTCTTTTGTGCGACTTATCAAGGAAAGCCAAACCGTCGTCCAAAATTAACCGATGTTCTTCTCCGTTTTGATAAAGGACATATACTTTTTTGTCACTCGCAAAAATATCGGAAACTAATTTTTCTGCATAAGCAGATTTCAAATATCTTGAATTATACCAATAATCAATGTTTTTAATGGTATCAAAATGCTTATTAAAGACTTCAACGGGCATTTCTCCGCCAATAATTTTTACATTGGGATTTTGCCCAACAACAACTACCGATGCACCTTGATTTAAAAAGACCACATAAGAATCGTCATCAAAATTCATATCTTTGACTTCAAAAACTTTAGAATACCCGAAAGGTTTATTTTCCTCATAATCTTTGACAAACTCAACATTTCCGATATCATCGGTCAAATATACATAACCGCCGAGAATCGCACAAAAGATTGTCACAAAAATCGCTTTCCTTTTGCAAACAGAACTCAAAACATAAATTAAAGAAAGCAATACAATTCCAAAAACCGCACTGCTCGACAAGACATATCGATATGTGCCGAATATCAACAAATTCACATAATACGGTACAATTGAGAATAAAATCAAAAACAGAAATTCCTCAGAACAAAAAATTTGCGAACAATAATTTTTGACCTTATCCGAAAATCTTGAAACGAGCAAACCACCTGTCAGACAAGCAACCGCAACGAAATTTATTGCATACCTTGAATCCCAAGAATACATATCGTTTCCGTACATTCTGTCGATACAACATGAATAAAAAGGATAAAAAATAAACTCAAAAACAGAATGCGGGTGCAAATGAGCATAATCCTGCTTCAATAAATTATTTGTCAATGCATATTCGGATTTGAAAATATTATTAAAATAAGGGAAGAACGGATTATTATAAACATTATAACATTTTATAAGCCAAAATCCGTCAACTGCGAGAAAAACAGGCACAATTCCCAATATAAACAATCCGATAGTCTGAAAAGGTCTGTCAATTTTCTTAGCAAAAACCAACATCAACAAACAGAAACTGATTGCATAAATACAAGCGGTCAATTTCAATCCGACAGCCAAACCGATAAGCATGCCCGCAAGCAAAATAAACAAATTACGCTTTTTATCGGCAGGAATAAATAAATTCCTCAATAATATGCAAAACGCCGTTAAAATGATGATGCCGATTTTGACGTCATTTTGGTCAAAAGACATTTGCTGAACCATTGCAGGCGAAAAAACAATGTAAAACACGGGAAAAATTTTCACTAAAAATATAAAAAATTTTGAAAATCTAAAAGATTCAATCGACCGCCACGACAACAGTTTGTCAACAAAAAACGAAGAAATTTTGTATAACAAAAACAAGAAAAATGACGAATCAAATAAAGTTAAAACTATAAATAAATACGGGTGATTGTTTAATTTCCAAAGCAAAAGATACTCAGGCAACTCAATCAACGGACTAAAACAGGTTCTGAAATTTGCCGCCAAAAAATCAATCGACAATCTGTCAGTCAAAAAAGCCCAACAATTATAAAATTTATAATTGTACCAGTCATAATCAGGAAAAATAACAAATATTACGGCTATAACCGCCAAAAAAATATATATTCCGAGAAAAACCCAAACGTCATTTTTATTGAAATTCATACGAAAATTTTATCATAAATATTAAGAAATAAAAATCTGTTTGCAAAAATAATCGAAGAGAGATATATTAATTTATGTAACAATTTTCAAAAAGATTTTTGTATGCGTAACAAAAAAAAACAGTTTTTTGTTATTACATGAATGTCAAGCAAACATGTGTGTTTGATAGTAGTAAATAAATAGAAATCAGGGTGGAAAAAATGAATCTTAACGGAATCAAAACAATTCAACCGAACGTTCTTCAACAAACAAAGCCGGCTGCGAAACCCGCAGAAGAACAAACGGCTCAAGTGAGTGCAGAACCTAAAAAAGCAGGTGACGGCGGAGCATTAAAATCCTACTTCACAGCAGGTGTTTCTTTCGGTGGACACCATTGTAAAACAAGTAACTTTGAACCTAAAAAACTTCCCGATGTTCCTTGTTGCTGTTGCGGCAGACCGATGTTAAGAGAACAAGACCTTGCAGTTTGCAAGAAAGGTGTTCAATCAACAAGCGGTGACAAATTGGCTGCAACATTGAAAGAATACAGCAAGTATATGCGTTCTGATGAAAAATGCGTTGGCGAAATTCTCGCAACACAAGCAAAAAAATCAGGCGGAAACGTATCTGATTGTATGAAACAAACAGGCGGAAACCTTCGTGAATTGACTGGTCAATACGCAAACGGCATTTTGGACAAACTTAATGCAGCAGCAACAGATGCATACAAATCTGATGAAAACCCTGTTGCAGACCTTATCCAACAAGCAAAAGAATGTATCGAAAGCAACAGAGGCTTGGATCGTTCAACTTTCGTTGCAAAATTAGAAAAAGTTGGCGGAAAACTTAATGAAGAACAACAAGCACAACTTCAAGACATCGCAATGGATTTGCCGCAAACATTCAATCACGTACAAAGAATTTACGACAAATACCAAAACAAAAAACCTGAAGATATTTCAAGAAGATTGTTCTCAACTGCTTTGACAACAGCAGAGCACATTCACCCGCACTCATTGGGCGGACCTGACAACACTGCAAACTACATTGCAGAATGTGCAGGTTGCAACAACCCGAGAGGAAACATGGATTATGCTGATTGGCTCAAAGTTCACCCCGAATACCCGAGAAAGGCTCAAGAACATATTGAACATATCGAAGCAAGAATCATTAACGGCGAAATTGGCTCAGACTACAATGATTGGCCGGTTGACGTAAAAGCATCTCTTACTAAAGAATCAGGCGGAAGAATGAAACTTCAGGTTCTTACTCCCGACACGATTGCTAATATGAGAAAAGCAAGAGGTACAACAGGTAATGTAACTGTTGAAGATGTCAGAGCGGCTTACGAAAAACAAGAAGCAGAAAAAGCTGAAAAAGCATAAAAAAACACTGATTTCTATTTTAAAAAACGACCTTAACGGGTCGTTTTTTTTCTGCATTATATTTGACAAATCGCAAAAACAAAGCAATAAAAAACGTGAGATATATTCAATCCCACGTTTTAATATCTAATCAGAAATTAGAGTTGTTTCAAAGAATCTGTATAGATTTGTTTAACGATTTCTTTTGAATTACCTGAAGGAGCGATGCTGAGCAAACCGGCAAGTGACGGAGTTTCAAACGTCAAATCTACCAATTTATCAACATCATCAGCAGTAAATCCGATGTCTTCAAGTTTTTCTTTTACATCAACAGATGCGAGCCATGCTTGAACATCTTGAGCAACTTTAATCGGTGTCGGATTTTCAAAATCAGTAATCATCGGAGCCAAAATGTAGTTCAAGACTTCTTTCTTGTCATTGTACATAGCCTTAATTACGGCAGGAAGCAACATTGCCAAGCCCAAGCCGTGTGACAAATCAGGTTTTACAGCACTAAGCGGGTGCTCAAGAGCGTGTGTATAGTGGAGCAAACCGTTATCGAAGCAAACACCTGCCATCATAGCAGCGTATGCCAAATAATATCTTGCCGTCAAATCTTCAGGATTGAGAATTGCATAAGGCAAATATTTAGTAACCAAACTTACAACTTCAGCAGCAAGTGTAACTGTATAAGGGCTTGCAACCTTTGAAGTTGCCGCTTCAACAACGTGGTTAATAGCATCGATTGAAACGTATCTTGTTTGTTTCGGTGAAAGTTTAACCATCAAAGCGGGGTCATCAATTGCATACATCGGATAGATGCAATCGTATGCAATTGCAGGTTTATAGTTCTTTTCAGGAATTGTAACAACAGCAAATCTGTTAGTTTCAGTACCTGTTCCGTGAGTCAAGTTGATTGACACAATCGGTGCTGCTTTTTCAGGAGTAAACTTAAATTCATATACATCACTTGCAGTTTTGCCTTCGTTTTCGAGCAAAATTGCAACAGACTTACCTGCATCTGTCGGAGAACCGCCACCGATTGAAATAACTGCTTTTGCACCAAATTCTTTAGCCAAAGCGGTTGCTTCATCAACGTGATGAGTTGTCGGGTTCGGTGTAACTTTGTCGTAATTTACATAGCCGACGCCGTTGTCTTTCAATGCTTTTTCAACAACGTCCCAAGCACCTGTTGCCTTGTAAGCATTTCTGCCCGACATAACGATAACTTTGTCGATACCCTTTGATTTCAAGTCTTTTGCGATGTCTTGAATTTTGTTGATAGCACCAACGCCAAAATAAACCGTCGTTCTTGTTCTTATTTCAGCAACTTGGTTTATGTCAATGTTCTTTTCCCACATAAAAAAGTCCTTTCTTTTTTCTGTAAAATCGCAAGTATTATAGCGTGAAAATGAATAAGTTTCAATTATTCGTGAAATATTGTAAAATCACGAATTAAATATTAATTAGTGAAAAATGATGTAAAAATACACCGATAAAACCCGCAATTACAAAATAATACAAAGGATTTTTTTTGAATTTAAAACTCAAAGCAAAAAGCCCGAGCAAAATTGCAACGCTCCACAAATTTGTCACATTGTTCTTCAACAATCTGAGTCCAACAACCGTCAAAAGCCCACAGCCCGCAGGTTTTAGAGAATCTAAACTTGCTTTAACGTAAAAATTATCCTGAAAAGTTTTCAATGCCTTTGAAACGGCAATTACAATAAAATAAGTAGGCAAAATTATCGAAACGGTGGCAAAAACAGCCGCAAAAACGCCCGCCGTCTGAAATCCCGCAAACGTTGCCATGTTAATTCCGACAGGACCGGGGGTTAAAACCGAAACGGCAATCATATCAGAAAGTTGTTTCGCACTGTACCAACCGTAATCATCAATTAACTGATACAAAAACGGAATTGTCGCATAACCTCCGCCAACAGAGAACAAACCGATTTTGAAAAATTCGTAAAAAAGGAACCAATAAATTTTCATCGTTCGCTCCTTTTCTTTTCAAAAATCTTATATGATACCCCGAAAACCAATGAGCAGACGATAATTATTGCGGGAGAAACCTTGAAAATCAACGAAGCGACCAAAGTTGCAATAAAAATCACCCACGAAAAAATACCCTTCATCGACTGATTCCAAACTTCTTTGACAGAAAGATAAAGAAGAATGACAACCGCAATGTTCACTGCCCAAAAAATGCTTTGAATAAAAGACAATTGCAAAAGTTTATCAAGCACCGTCGCAATCGCAAGAATGCAAATTACAGGAGATGATATAATTCCCGCAAGTGCAACCGCAGCACCTCTTTTGCCCCGAAGTTTGTACCCCGTAAAAGCAGAAACATTCGCAGCAATAATCCCCGGAATACATTGCCCCAAAGCGTAATAATTAACCAACTCTTCCTCTGTAAGCCAATCTCTGTCCTCGACAAAGGCTTTTTTCATCAAAGGAACAATAACATACCCGCCACCCAAAAGTTGAACACCGAGCAGAAAAAATTGTTTATAAAGTTCGGCTAATGTAATTTTTTCCATATCAAAATTATAACACAATGAAAATTAACATTTATAACAGAGAGAAAATGCAGGCATTTCGGAACTTTTCGCCATATTTGAAATAAAAAACAAATAAATACAACAGTAAAATCAGTTTGTAAATATATACCTTGTAAATTTTTATTTAAAAAATTAAAAAATATTTTTAAAAAACAAAAAAACAATTCCGAAATCTAAAGTTATAAGTTGAATTTGCGGAAATTGCCTAATATTACGAAATTTTATTAACCTTTGTTCATTAATGATTGTAAAAATCAATTTCGTCAATAATGCTCGGGGGCATGCCACATTGTAAAAATTAATTAATAAAAATAAACTTGTAAATCATCAGCCATGAGGATAGCATAGAAGAACAGTCAGGAATGAAAAAAGCGAGGTGATGGTCTAACCCATACAGACAAGGGAAATATTTGGAATTGGTTAAAAGACTGTTAATCAAAGTGATTAATAATCATTAAAAAAATTTTGGTCTTGGAAAAAAGGAAATTTGGAAAATGCAAAAAAGTTTTGATATACAACAAAACTTTTTTTGTGTTTAAATAGAATATATAATGTTGTGTACTATTTTAAATAAGAGGATTTAACATGAAAAGAGCAATTGTTATTGTAGTGGATTCAATGGGTTGTGGTGCAATGCCTGATGCAGCGGAATTTAATGATTTGCCGACTTGCAATACATTGGCACACGTTGCACATGCAAATGGCGGTTTGAATGTTCCGAACTTTGAAAAGATGGGCTTAGGCAATATCATCGACATCGAAGGCGTAAAAAAAGTTGATAACCCGACTGCACAATACGGCATTTTACAAGAAATTTCAAAAGGAAAATGCACGACAACAGGTCACTGGGAAATGATGGGTCACGTTCTTGATAACCCGTTCAAGGTTTATACAGAATCAGGTTTCCCGAAAGAAATCATCGACGAATTCGTTAAAAGAACAGGTTGCGGCGGCGTTTTGGGAAACAAAGCAGCATCAGGTACCGTAATTCTTGACGAATTGCACGAAGAACACGAAAAAACTAAAAAACCGATTGTTTATACATCAGCAGACAGCGTATTCCAAATCGCAATGAATATCGACGTTGTTCCCTTGGAAACACTTTACGAATATTGCAAAATTGCTCGTCAATTGTTGAACGAAGTTTCAAACGTTTCAAGAGTTATCGCTCGTCCTTATCAAATGGTTGACGGTAAACCAAAAAGAGTTTCAAAATACAGACGTGACTTCTCTGTTAAACCTTACAAAAAAACTCTTTGCGATGAAGTTGCTGAAAGCAACGGATACGTTTACGGTATCGGTAAAATCGAAGATATTTTCGTAGGAAAAGGTATAACTCACGCAATTCACACAGGCTCAAACAAAGAAGGTCTTGAATTGACGCTCGAAGCAGTAAAAAATCCTTTGCCGAAACCGGAATTAAAGGTCGCAGAATGTACCGATAAACCGAATAAATACTTTATCTTCACAAACCTCGTTGATACAGATATGTTGTTCGGCCACAGAAACGATGCAATCGGATATGCACATGCCATCGAAGAAATCGATACATACCTCCCCGCAATCCAAGATGCAATGACAAACGAAGATATCCTCGTTATCACGGCAGACCACGGTTGCGACCCGACAGTCCCCGGCACTGACCACACAAGAGAACAAATCCCGCTTCTCATCTACGGAAAAACATTGAAACCTGAAAACCTCGGCACACGTGTAGGTTTCGATAATATTGCAAATACCGTAAGAGAATGGTTGTTTAATTAATTTTTCTTTGCTATAATATTTGCGAAAGAAATTTCACATACAAGTAAAAAAGGAGAACACAATGAAAGTTACAGTTTCAGATGATTGCATTTCATGCGGTGCATGCGAATCAATTTGCGACGCAGTATTCAGCATCGAAGATAAAGCAGTAGTTAATGAAGCAGCAGTTGCAGCAAACGAAGCAGGCGTTAAAGAAGCAGCAGATTCTTGCCCCGTTTCAGCAATTATTGTTGAATAATTAACTATAAATATTTTCAAAAACCGCTCAGAAATGGGCGGTTTTTTTGTGAACAAAAATTTCCTTAAACACCAAGGAATAAAAAATTAACCCAAAATTATTATAAATATTTTTTATAAAATATAAATATACTTTCTTTATTAAAAGAACACCGCAATTGTTTTTTTTAAGATAGAAATATTACTCACTGTTAACAAATATTTACAATTCTTTCAAAAATATCTATTTTAAGCCATTTTCGACAAGTGGGCAAAGACTGAATATTTCATTACATTAAATAAACAACCCAACAAGAAATAAGGAGAAAACATAAAAAAGTGCATAAAATCAAGAAAAAAGACTTGATTTGAAATTTTGAACATGTACGATAGAGAAACAAGGACAGGTGTCCCTGTAATTTATTATTGTAAAAAACCAATGGAAAGAACCGATGTCAAAAGACGTAATTGAATTTGAAGGAACAATTTTAGAAGCAATGCCGAATGCTATGTTTCGTGTAGAGTTGGAAAACGGACACGAAATTCTCGCACATATATCCGGCAAAATCAGAAAAAATTTCATCAGAATCTTACCGGGCGACAAGGTAAAGGTTGAAATGACACCTTATGATCTTACCAGAGGAAGAATCACATACAGACTTAAATAAAAAGGAAAACATTATGAAAGTCAGAGCATCAGTCAAAAAACTTTGCGAAAAATGCAAAATTATTAAGAGAAAAGGAAGAGTAGCAGTAATTTGCGAAAACCCTAAACACAAACAAAGACAAGGTTAATCGTTGTTTGTTAGAGTAAAAGAACTAATTAAGAAACAAGGAGACAAACATGGCAAGACTTGCCGGGGTAGATTTACCTCGTAACAAAAGAATGATTATTGCATTGACCTATATTTTCGGTATTGGTCCTGCACGTTCTGCAAAAATATTAGCAGCATGCGGTATTTCAGAAGATTTGAGATCAGACGATTTAACCGATGACGATATTAAGAAACTCAGAAATGAACTTGCTAATTACACAATCGAAGGTGATTTAAGAAGAGAAGAATCTTTGGCAATCAAGAGATTGAGCGAAATCGGTTCATTCAGAGGAATCCGTCACAGACGTAAGTTGCCCGTAAGAGGACAAAGAACCAAGACAAATGCAAGAACAAGACGCGGAAAGAAAACCGGTCCTGTTTCAAAGAAAAAATAAGTTAAATAATTAATAAAAAGGAAAATAATAATGGCAAAACCTGTCAAAACAAAAAAGAAAGAAAAGAAGAATGTATTACAAGGTGTTGTACATATTCAATCAACCTTCAACAATACAATCGTAACTTCTACAGATACTCAAGGTAATGCTATTGCATGGGCATCTGCCGGCGGTTGCGGATTCAAAGGTGCAAGAAAGGGAACACCTTTCGCAGCACAATCAGCAGCAGAAATGGTTGCAAAAAAATCAATCGACCAAGGAATGAAGAAGGTCGAAGTTTATATTAAAGGCCCCGGTACTGGTAGAGAAACGGCAATCAGAGCAATCCAAGCAGCAGGTTTGGAAATCACTTTGATTAAAGACGTTACTCCGATTCCGCACAACGGTTGCCGTCCGCCTAAAAAGCGTAGAGTATAGAAATTAACAAGGAGTCATAGAAAATGGCAAGATATACAGGTCCCGGCAATAAGTTATTTCGTAACTACGGGGTTAAAGAATTATCAAACAGAAAGTTGACCTCATCAATGAGACAAACACATTCAGGTCAACATGGAGCAGCAAAAAAGAAACTTTCTGATTATGCAATCCACTTGAATGAAAAACAAAAAATTCGTTTAACATACTTAGTTTCAGAAAAACAATTTGTCAGATATTACAAGAATGCATCAAGAAAGAACGGTGTAACAGGTACAATCCTTCTTCAAATGTTGGAATCAAGACTTGACAACCTTCTTTTCAGAGCAGGTCTTGCAATCACAAGAAAACAAGCACGTCAAATCGTTAACCACGGTCACGTTTTGGTAAACGGCAGAAAGGTTGATGTTCCGTCATACCTCGTTAAGCCGCAAGACGAAATCACCGTTAAAACGAGAAGTGCAGCATTTGTTAAATCAGTTGCAGAAATGATAGATATGCCTGTCAGTGCAGCATGGTTGACAGTTGACAAAGATGCACAAAAGATTACTTTCGATAGAATTCCGGAAAGAGAAGAATTAGATCCTGACTTCAAGGAACAACTCGTAGTTGAATACTATTCTAAGTAAGGTTAAGGAGACATTGACAATGGAAGCACTTAAAATTAAATGCGTAAATACGACAACAAGTTCGGACGGTACGCAATACGGAAAGTTCACCGTTGAACCTTTAGCAAAAGGTTTCGGTACGACTTTAGGTAATGCACTCCGCAGAGTTCTCCTTTCATCACTTGAAGGTGCAGCGGTTACATCACTTCGTATTGAAGGTATCACTCACGAATTTACATCTATCCCTGGAATCACGGAAGATGTTATCGATATTATGTTGAACCTCAAAGGTTTGACAGTAAAATGCGAAAACAAAGATCCTCAAGTTTTAAGACTTGACATCGACCACGAAGGTCCTGTTTTAGCAAGCGACATTCAACTTCCCGCAGGCGTTAAAGTTGTTAACCCTGATTGGCAAATTTGTACAGTTGCAGAAGGCGGCAGCATTCACGCTGAAATCGCCGTTGAAACAGGCAAAGGCTATATTGCAAAAGACGTATTAAAAGGTCACCAAGCAGATTTGCCGATTGATCTTTTGCCGATTGATGCAACATTTATCCCGATTAAAAGAGTAAGTTACAACGTTGAAAACACTCGTGTAGGCGACGTTATCGATTATGATAAACTTACTTTGGAAATCTGGTCAAATGGCAGCATCGACGTAACAAATGCACTTAGCCAATCAGCAAACATCTTGATTGAACACTTTATGCAAATTGCGGCAATCACCGGACAACCGATGAACCTCAATTCACCTTCTATCATTGAAGAAGAAGTTGAAGAAGTTGCAGAACCTTCAATCACGATTGAAGATTTGGAATTATCAGTCAGAGCGTATAATTGCTTGAAGAGAGCAAGTATCAACTCTTTGCCTGAATTGCTCAAGAAATCGGAACACGATTTGTTGAATATTAAAAATTTCGGTAAAAAATCTTCAGACGAAGTAATTGAAAAGTTACAAACCGTAGGATTGAGTTTACAACCTAATCCGGAAGGTTTTGACCCCGATGAAATGTAGAGGAACTAACAATGAGACACCAATGTAACAGAAATCGCTTGGGTAAAGCCCAAGATCAAAGAAAAGCATTGCTCAGAGCATTAGCAACCGAATTGTTCATGCACGGTGAAATCAAAACTACGATTTCAAGAGCAAAAGCATTGAAGCCTTATGCAGAATCTCTTATCACACTTGCAAAGAAAGGTGATTTGAATTCACGCAGAACAGCACTCAAATATATCTACGACAGAGAAACAGGCAGATATATGAATGTTGAAACGAAGGAAGTAGTTGCTGAAAATGCAGAATGCAAGAAAATGCCCGAAACTGTTTTGAGAAAATTGTTCGCTGAAATCGGCAAACAATACCAAGACAGAAACGGCGGTTACACTCGCATTTACAATCTTCCCCCGAGAAGAGGCGATGCAACTAAGATGGCATTAATCCAATTGGTATAATGCAAAGATACGTTCTCATACTTGAATATAAGGGAACAAACTTTTCGGGCAGCCAAAAGCAGAAGACGAAAGTCAGAACGGTTCAAGGCGAACTCGAAAAAGCAATCAGTACATTGACAAAACAAAATACAAAAACGATTTTCTCAGGCAGAACAGATGCAGGAGTTCATTCAAGAGGACAGGCAGTTCATTTCGATAGCGAAATTGATTTTACCAATCCGAAAATGCTTTATTCCTTAAACGGCTTGCTGGATAAGGATATGAGTGTAATGAAAATAGAAAAGGCTGAAAAGACTTTTCACGCACAGAAGAGTGCGACCGCAAGGTTTTACAGATACAGAATCGTGTCGAGGGATCAACGTTCTGCTTTTGATGAAAATTGTTTGTATTTGAGGGAAAAACCAAACATTGATTTTATAAATCAATGCCTTGAAATTTTAAAAGGTGAACATGATTTTTCATCGTTTAAGAAATCAGGGACGGAAAATCCCGCAAAGATATGCAACGTATATGTCGCAAGATGTTATCAAAAAGGTGATGATATTCTGATAGACATAGTTGCAAATCGGTTCTTATACGGAATGGTAAGAACCATCGTCGGAACGATTTTGTATCTTGATAGAAAATCTCAAAGCCCCGAATCACTTAGAGAAATTCTAAAATGCAGGAACAGAGCAAAAGCAGGACCGGCAGCGAGTCCCGACGGACTCACACTTATGAAAGTGATATACGACAAAAATATAAACATGGAGATGGCATATGAAAACATACTCAGCGAAACCTCTCGAAGTTGAAAGAAAGTGGTACGTTATTGACGCCGAAGGTAAAACTTTAGGAAGATTGGCTGCACTTGCTGCAAACATGCTCAGAGGCAAGCATAAACCCCAATACACTCCGCACGTTGACACAGGTGATTTCATCGTAGTTATCAACGCAGAAAAAGTTGTTGTAACGGGTAAAAAAGAAACAGATAAAATGTATTATTCTCATACCGGTTATCCGGGAGGATTGAAAGTAACATCTTTCAAAGATTTAGTTGCAAAAAATCCTTGTGCTGCGATTGAAAAGGCTGTAAAAGGTATGTTGCCTCACAACACTTTGGGACAAGAACAATTCAACAAACTCAAAGTATATGCAGGTCCTAACCACCCGCACCAAGCACAAAATCCGATTTTACTCGACGACAAGGAGGTTAAATAATGGCTGAAAAAATGTATATTGCAACAGGCAGAAGAAAGACCTCAACAGCAGTTGTAAAACTCGTTAAGGGTAAAGGTCGTGTTTTTGTTAACGGCAAGACACTTGCTGCATACATCGGCAACAGACCGGCACTCGAAATGATGATTTATCGTCCTTTGGCTTTGACTGACAATCAAACAAACTTTGATGTAAGAGTTAAAGTTGTTGGCGGTGGTGTTTCATCACAATCAGGTGCAATCAGACACGGTATTTCAAGAGCACTCGTTGAATACAACGAAGAACTCAAATCAGTTTTGAAATCAGAAGGCTTGCTTACACGTGATGCACGTGAAAAAGAACGTAAAAAGTACGGTCGCAAAAGAGCAAGAAAAAGATTCCAATTCTCAAAACGTTAATCCGTTTTGGCTCCGAATTTATCACGACTTCATTGTTGGCGATATCCGGAGATGGTTCAAATTTTCAAAATCCTCTTGTTTCGGCAAGGGGATTTTTTTATAGTATTATAGATATATGGACAAAGAATATTTCGTTTTATACACACCTGAAGAAATGAACAAGGCGTATTCTCTTATGG
>SAMEA104315428__coassemble_1308_pt1 | contig 14430 bp, 13 predicted proteins | sample SAMEA104315428__metabat2_low_PE_039 | metagenome-assembled genome bin SAMEA104315428 (sample SAMEA104315428) | gut metagenome | biome: Monkey gut; feature: monkey-associated habitat; material: faeces | place: China | collected 2013
CCGATGAGGAAATTCTCGAAAAACTTGGTACAATTGCGGAATACATTGAACAAAAAGATGAATCTCAACAAATTGTCGAATCGATTGAGGAGAAAATTTCCTCGCTCAAGCCCGACAATTCGGAGATTAAAAATCTTTTGGATTTCATTGCCTCTCAGGTTGTCAGCACGAATGAAAATAGCATGAAAACAGAAATTCTTTCCAAGAAAATCGACTCAATGGAAACGAAATTGTCCTCACTCGAACAGTATATGGCTCGTTTAATTGAGTATCTTGACGAGGACGAATAGTTAAAATTAAAAAAAAAGATTGAAGTTTTATCCTCAATCTTTTTTGAATTTTATTCGTGATGATGTCCGTGACAATTTTCGTCGTGACAATGATGATGAGCAATTATATGCTCGAGTCTTTCCTTGTCCTCAAAGGCTTTGAAGGGTTCGCCGATTTGTTCGTAGCAATTTGAGCGGATTTCCAAAAGGTGCATCAATGTATGCTCGTTATCGGTCAATTGCAGTGCCTGAGTTGCGTAGTTGATTGATTCTTCGTAATTTTCCGCTTCATAGAATAAAGTTGCAAGTTGCTCGGTGTATTTTGCGAGAAAAAGAATTTCATTTTCCTTATCTGCCGCTTCAACTGCCGATTTGCAGGATTTTATCGCTTCTTCAAAATTTTCGACATCTTCGTAAAATCTTGAAATTTCATAATATGCCGAATGCTTGCTTTTTGCACAGGCGATTGCGTTTTGATAGTCTTCTTCCGCTTGTTCAAGGAAATGGATATCTTCTTTGTTTGCAAGATATTTTTCCTTGTAGTGGTTGCCTCTGAACCAATAACTTGTGTGTTTTTTCTCTTCTTCGGCAATCTCGATTGCTTTTGTCAAATTATATTCGATTAAATCTTCGCAAAGTATTGTTTGAGCGTGATAGAGAATTGTTGAGGGGGAAATTCTGATTGCATTTGAGATGTCAGAAATGGCTCTGTCGTATTCTCTTTTTAAACTGTAAAAATATGCTCTTGCTGTGTAATTGTCGATATCGTCGGGATTTTGTGCAATTTTTTGAGAAAGTTCTTCGATTTTTTCATCAGCCCGTTTGAAATCCAAGCATTCCAAATAGCAAACATCTTCCTCTAAATCTTCACCGAGTTCGATTGCTTTTTCGTAGTCGATTAAAGCCTTTGCAAAATCTTTTTGTTGATAGTACCAATCTCCTCTGTTCATAAAACTTTCGGAGTCTTCGGGATTTTGTGTTATTTCGTCCGTTAAAATTTCAATTTTTGACATGTTTCCTCACTTTTTGAGTAATTTTAGCATAAATTTCGCATAAAACAAAGGACGGAAAAATCCGTCCCTGCTTAAAAATTATTTTGTTATTTATTGCGGAAACCAACCGACATAAGGGAGGTTTCTGTAAAATCCGATGTAGTCCAAACCGTAGCCGACTAAGAATTTATCGTCAACTTCAAATCCGTAAAAATCGGGGTCAACATCTGTTGTTCTGTTGCATCTTTTGTTGATTAAAGTTACAAATTTCAATTTTTTGATGTGATAATCATTTTTGAAAATTTGTAATAATTCTTTGCCTGTGTTGCCTGTATCGCAGATATCATCAACGATTAAGACGTTTTGGTCGTTCAAGTTAGGGATTTTAGAATCGATAATTTTAACGTTACCGGTTGATTTAAATTCGTTGCCGTAACTTGAAACTTTGATGAATTCCAATTGGATAGGGGTTTTCATCTTTTTAATCAAATCGCATACGAAAAGAACAGAACCTTTCAAAATGCTGATGACGTAAAGCGGTTCGTCTTGCGGGAATTCTTCGTCAATCATTTCCGCAAGTTCTTGTGTTCTCTTGTCGATTTCTTCTTCCGAAAAGAGTACTTGAAGTTCTCTTATATCTCTGTCGGGCATATTAAGAAAATCTATATCTATCATAATTATATCTCCGTTTTGAGTTCTATTTTGTGGGTTGCTTTGTCTGTTACTCTTAATTTTTCGCTCATTCCGACACCTGCAATCCAAAGCACTTCCTGACCTTGGCAAAGGAGTAACAGTTTATCTCTTTGGTGTCCGGGAATGTTTCGGTTGATGAAATATTTTTTCAATTTCATTTTTCCGTTCATTCCTAATGGTTGAATGATATCACCATCACGTCTTGTTCTCAAGACTAACGGGAATTTTATTTTCGATAAGTCCGCAAATATAAATTTCGCAGTCTTTTTGGGGAAATATTCAATATCCTTGTCTATTTTTTCAATCACAAGACTTTCTCTGTTTTCAAACGGAAAATCGCCTTCTCCCGTGATGATAACTTCTCTCAGGGATTTTTCCGCAGTGTCGTTTTCATCTAACACATAAGTGAATTTGTGAGAAACGAATAATGTCAATGTCGAGGTCAAAGAAAGCGTCTTTCCTGATTTTGAGAGATTATTGTCCCCGATAAAATTCATAACTTCCTGAACCTTTGTAAAACTCGGTTCAATATCATTTTTCAAAAGTAAATTATAGACGAAATGCCGACGAATAGCGGAATTAAGACGCATAAAGTTTTGCGTAAGCCATTTGTTGTTAAAAACAACTTGTCCCTCAATATTTGCCATCAATTCGTCAATGATGTTGTTGTTTCCGATTGCAATTTCCGCAAGATTTATCAGAGAATTTTCAACATTCGGATTAATTTCTCTCAACCGAGGCATAATGTTGTGTCGAATGTTGTTTCTCGCAAATCTTGTATCCTGATTGCTCGAGTCGTTGTTGGGCTGAAGTTCGTTTTGCAGACAATATGCTTCAATTTCCGCCCTCGAGAACGAAAGCAAAGGTCTTACGATATTCATATCGTTAAGTTTACGAAATTCTCTTATGCCCTCAAGACCGTTTAATCCCGTACCTTTTGCTATTCTGTATAAAATAGTTTCCGCATTATCGGTTTTTGTGTGTGCGGTCAAAAGAACATTTGCCTTGTTGTAATCGTAAGTTCTTTTGAAAAATTCGTATCGTTGTTCTCTTGCGACGGCTTCGGTTTGCTTAACGTCGTCGTCAATTCTTTCTGCTCGGAATTTTATGTCAAATTCCGCACAAAATCTTTGAGCGTTTGCTTCTTCATCGTCGGATTCTTCACCACGCCAAGCATGGTTCAAATGGGCTGCTACGAGGTTAAAACCGTATTTGTCCGACAATTGTTTTACGATATGTAAAAGACACATTGAATCCCAACCGCCCGAAAAACCTACAATAATTGTGGTTTGAGGCGTTAATGAAATATATTTTTCGAGAATGTTTTTTACTGTCGTAATCATATTCTGCTCTTCGTGCTGCACTGTTATTGTAATATATTTTATAACAAAATAATTATTTTTTCATCAGGCAACTTTATAAATTCGTGCAAATGAATTACATTATTTTTTTTCGTTTTCGATTTTTTGTTGAATTTTGTTCATTGCTTTGAAAATATTTTCAAAATCCGCCTGATACAAATTTAATTCTTCGTCGTATTTCATCGGACAACCGAATTTTTCGAGTTCTTCCGCAACATTTTCGCTCAATTCTCCGCCTTGAGCAATAAGAATTTTCGCAATTTCCGTTTGATTGTTCAAAGTGGTTATGTCTAAAGGAGTCATGCCGTCGTCAGCCAAAACATTCGCATCTGCGCCATGTTTCAACAAAAGTTTAACCATTTCGATATTGTTGTTGAAAACGGCATAATGTAAAGGTGCAAGCCCTTCGTCCGAGAGAAGATTTATCTCGTCCGAGGTTTGAGCAATCTTGGCCACTTCTTCAAGATTGTTTGAATTTACATATTCGCAAAATTTATTTAATGAATTTTTTTCCTCTTTGGGTTGTTCTTGTTTTGGTTTTTCCGTTACAACCTGTGGGATTTCGGGTTTTTCTTCCGCAACGGGCTTTTTGTCTTCTTCAGTAACGGGAACTTCTGCGGGGGAAAGTTTTTTTGTTTCTCCACCTGCTTGAGCAATCAAGGCAACGGTTTCGGCATTGTTCGATTTTATTGCTCTGTCCAAAGCACTGTAACCCTCGGTATCAGCCATATTAATGTTCAAATCGGTTTTGACGAAAAGTTCAACAGCCTCTTTGTCATTTTTGATAATAGCTTCTGAGAGGCCGTCGTTGGTAAATTCGTAACCTCTTATCATCAAATCACATTTGTATTCCTCGATATCAGCCGCCGAAGCCGGTATGCTCAGCATAAATACCGTCATTAAACTTAAAATATATTTCTTAACCACTCTCTTGCACTTTCTCCCGATTAAGGGTTATTCACAGTATAGTTTTTTTGTGGAATATTGTAAAGAGTTTTTTTTTAATTCATTTAAAAAATTGAGTTACAAAGGTTAATATTGTTGATTTTTCATGCAATTTTGGGGTATATAAATACTTTAAGTAAATAATAAATTATGTTTTGGTGCAGTAAAATCAGAGGTAGAAAAGATGGTTAAAGTAAATAAATCGAGTTCGGTAGCAGCCTCATCGGCGGTTTCAAAGTCGAGTTCAAAACCAAAAGTCCAAGCGAATAAATCGAGCGGTAGGCCAAAAACAACTGTCTCTAAAGATACCACGGTTAAGGTGGAAGTAAAGGAAGGCACCAAGAAAAATAAAAACGGTACGACGACGAAAACGACATACGACGAAAAAACAGGTGCGTATAAAGTTGTCACGACAGATAAAAACGGTAAGAAAACTCAATCGCAAACCGTAAAACCCGACGGTTCGACTTCGACTACAAAATATAATAAAAAAGGCGAAAAAACTTCTACGGTCGTTGTAAAAGAAAACGGTACAACATCAAAAACAAAATATGATGCAAATGGTAACAAAAAAACAACAACCACTGTTGATTCAAAGGGCGGAAAAGCAGTAACCACTTATGATTCAAAAGGCGAAAAAGTTAAAACAACCAAAAAAGGTGCAGACGGCTCAAAAACCATTGTAACTTATGAAGACGGCGTAAAAGCAAAAGCCGTTAAGACTTCTAAGAACGGTGATGTTGCAACTACAAAATACAACTCTGACGGAAAGGCTGTTTCAAAAACCGTCAAAGACGCTGATACAGGTGTAGTTGATAAGACAAAATATAATTATAAAGACGGAAAATTGACTTCGGCAAAAACTGTTACGAAAAACGCTGCCGGAGAAGAAATCAGATATACGGATACGAAGTACAATGCTAACGAAAAGAAATCTGTTTCCGTAACAAAAAATACCGACGGTGAAGAAATTGCGAAGAAAACATATAAATATAATTCAGACGGTGAATTAACTTCGACGCAAAAAACAAAGCCTGACGGTTATGTAAAGAATACAAATTACGATACAAAAACAGGCAATCGTAAAAATTCTTACGAAAAATTGGCAAACGGCAAAATTATTACAGCCGAATATAACATCAATACCGACAAAAAGACTTTCCAAAAAGTTGAAAATACGGACAAAGACGGTAACGTTACAAAAACAAGAACTTATACTTACGACAAAGACGGAAAAGTAAGTACAAGAATGTTGTTTGATAAAAACGGAGAAGTCGTTAACGTAAGTAAATACACCCGTGATGCCGACGGAACAATGACCAGAACCGATTACAGTGCAGACGGCGAATATACGGGCGGTATGACGTTTAAGTATGACAGCGAAGGCAGAAATACTCAAAGAATCGGTTACGATGCCGAGGGCAAAGTTAAAACAACAACAAATTATACTTATTACAAATCGGGCGTTCGTGAAACTAAGGAAAAATTGGATTCCGAAAACAGACCGCTTGAAGAGAAAAAGTATGCTACAAACGGCGTTCTTATCAGTCGCAACAAGTATAAATACGATAAAGACGGCAACTTAATCGGCAAGTCTTCTATCGAATATGATAAAAACGGAAAGGTAATTTCTGAAACAAATACGGGTACTTTTGATAAAGCACAAAAAACGGAAAAAACCGACAAGACTGAAGAAAAAGAAACATTGTCTTATGAACAGGGCTTGACGGCTTTATCTAAGGCTGGAAATTACACGACAGATTTGTTAGGCTCTTATGAAGTCTTGATTCAAGATGCTTATACTCAAGCGATGAGAGAAAATGATCACGATGAAACAAAACTTTCGGGAGCACAAGAAAAGTACAATAACTCAATCAACGGTTTCTATGATTTGTCGGCAAGTGTTCAGGATAAACACACGACATCTAAGAGTACATTGGACAACTCAACGTTAGATAACCGTAATGATGCGGTAAAAGGTGCATTGAAGACAACTCATGAGTTGTATGAAATGATGGAAAAACCGATTACCGATGCGGCAAATGAAATTTTGAATAACCCGAATGCGGCAGATGATTTGAAGAAAGATGCTCAAAACGCATTAAATGCCCTTCAAAAGTACAAAGAAGAATTGCCTGATATTTCAGGTTTGGATTCTTCGTCAAATACTTCTGACGGCAAAGACGGTAACAAAACCGACGGTTCAAATAACTCCAACGGCACAAACGGTGCTAACGGAAACGGCAACCAATCAGGTAAAGTTACAAAATCTTCTACATACACGAAGGATTCTCAAGGTCGTGTTGTCAAAGAAGTTATCAGTGGTTCGGACGGTTCAAAAGCAGTCGAAAATTATACGTTTGACACAAAAACAAATTGCTTGAATGTCAAAACATCGGTCAGCGATGACGGAACATACAATCGTGCTTATTTCACATACAATAAGGACGGTTCGGTCAAATCCATTGCAAAAACAACGGTTTCGACTGACGGAACGGTTAAAACAATCACAACCTCTTATGACAAACGGGGCAACGTTACGGGAACTCAAGAGTCCGAATGTCCTGCTGATATGCAAAAATATCAGGTTCTTAAAGATGCAAAAGATAAAAAATCTCAAATCGCATAGATTTTCAAAAAATCCTCGGGTTAATCGCTCGGGGATTTTTTTTGACGATTTTAAGGTTTTGATTGCGGAAAATCAGCCGATATGCTAAAATTATTCAATGATTTACGATTGTAATTATGATTTTGAAAAAACTTTTTCCGCCGAAAATATTTCGGCAAAATATGTTATTGAAAACGGGCATGATTTGTTGTGTATGAAGGCTCCGTTTACGTTTACGAAGAAAATAAAAAATAAAAATTTATCGGAGAAATACAAAATGAAAGAATTTGGTCTTGTAAAATCTTCTGACGAACAGGCATATTTGTTTACCGTGGAGAATAAAAACGGAATGAGTGTTGATTTTTCGACACTTGGAGCAACCATTGTTTCAATTAGAGTGAAAGATAAAAACGGAAATTTGGTTGACGTTGCACAAGGTTATAATTCTGCCGAATGTTATACAGATTATCCAGTCGGTCACGCAGGCGGCACAATCGGACCGATTGCCAATAAACTCGACTATGGCACATTTACTTTGAACGGCAAAAAATACGAATTGGAAAAGAATAAAGACGGCGGAAGAACTCATTGTCACGGTGCTTCTGACGGAATTGACATCAAAAATTGGAATTACGAACTGATTGATAACGGCGTCAAATTTACTTACGTTAAAAAAGACGGCGTTGGCGGACACCCTGGAAATATTGAGTTTTCAACGATTTATAAACTTACGGACGATAATACGATAAAAATTATTTATGAGGCAAAAACGGATAAAGATACTGTTATAAATCTCACAAACCATTCGTATTTCAATCTTGACGGGGAAAATAACGCTCAAAAAGGTGCTGTTTTAAATCACCTTGTCCAACTTCCGTCTTCGACAAAGTACACTGTTTGCAACGAAGTTGCCGTTCCAACAGGCGAAATTAAGGAAACAAAAGGCACTCCGTTCGATTTCAGCAAGGAAACAGAAATTGCGAAAGTGATTAATTCTGATGATGAACAATTGAAAATCGGTGCGGGTTTTGACCAAAATTTCTGTGTTGATGGATATGACGGCAAAAAATTGATTGATGTTGCCAAGGTAAAATCGCCCAATACGGGTATCGTTTTGACCGTTTCGACAAATCTTCCGGGATTTCAATTTTATACGGCAAATCACTTGGGTAAACCTGTTCAGCCGCTCGGCAAATCAGGAAAACGTTATGAAAAACGTTCGGCTTTGTGCGTCGAACCGCAATTTTTCCCCAATGCCGTTAATATCGACGGTTTTGAAAAACCGATTTTGAAAGTCGGCGACGAATTTTCTCGTGAAATAGATTATAAATTCAGCGTGGAAAAATAGTTTTTTAGTGTTAAAATTGTTTAGGAAACTCACTCAGAGTGGGTATTTTAGTGAGGTTTTTTATGAAAATAGCAGTAACATACGACGAAGACAGCGAACAAATTTTTCAACATTTTGGACATACTGAGGCGTTGAAAATTTATAATATCGAGGATAATAAAGTTATCAGCACGAAAATTTTATCAACAGAGGGTCACGGACATAGCGTAATTGCGGATTTTTTGAACGATGTTGAGGCAAAAGTGTTGATTTGTGGAGGAATCGGACCTTGTGCGATTTCTGCTTTGCAAGAATACGGAATTGTTTTGTGTGCAGGAATTTCAGGCAGTGCAGATGAAGCGGTGGATAATTTTTTGAAAGGAACATTGGATTATCAAACGGGTGCAAATTGCAATCACCACGGCGAACACCATTCCTGCGGAAGTTGTAACCACTAATAAATATTATTTGATAAGTTTGAGATTTTTGGATTGCTTTACCCCATTCTCAATGACGGAAAATGAATAAAGTCATTAGAGAGGAACGAGTAACCAATGTTTGTAACTGTCATTCTGAGGACGAAGTCCGAAGAATCTATTTTGTAACGTTTTTACAGATTCTGAGCCACTTTGTGGCTCAGAATGACGGTTACTTCGTGAAGTTTAGCATTTTTTGTCATTACGAAGAACTAACGAGTAGAGTGTAAAACGTATGACCTCAAGTATTTACTGTCATTGCGAGGACGAACGCAGTGAGGACGTGGCAATCCATTGTTTGCTCATTTGTTGGAAACTTTATACATTTGTCGTCATACTGAGCCGCAGGCGAAGTATCTGTTTTCCCTGACATTTTACAGATTCTACGGTTTTTGCAAAACCTCAGAATGACGGTTACTTTGTGAAGTTTAGAAACGTAGGGTCGTCTTTAGTCGGCCAAGCAAGAAACATTAAGCAAAATACATTAAACATCAATCATTATGCAACAAAACCTCACCTTTTTATAAGGCAATCCAAAAAAGTTTTTATTGTGTTTTATCTTGTTCGTCGAAAGTTTTTATTAATTCTTTGAGGAGAAAATAGTCATTTTTTTCTTTTGCTTCGTTAATTTCTTTCATTCTCAAAGTTGCCTGATCTTTTTTTTCTTCGTCGCTAAAGCGGTCGGGGTGGTATTTTTTAGTGGCATTGTGATAAAGTTTTCTGAATTGTTCAGACAATTCTGTTGTTTTTTTGTGACCTGATTTGCTGTTTTGCGAAATATAAATTTTAAGTTTGTCATATTCTTGTTCGCTCAGCCTGTCAAAACTGTTGTTGTTGAGAATGAGATTTATTTGGTGCAAATTCATTCTTTCTTCGATACATTCTTTTATAAGATTTTGACGGCGTTTTTCCTGAATTTTCTCTCTTTCTTTTTGAAAATTCATTTCTTCAACGAAAGAAAGTTTTGCCTGATTATTTTCAAATAAAATTTTATTGGTTTGAGGAATTGTTTTTTCTTGCTCGTACGCTTGTCGCAAAAGTGTTTGTCGTTTGTGATGGTATTCGTTGTAGTCTTTGCGGTATTTTTCATCTTCTTTGTTTGATAGCGGGTCGAAATTATTTTGGGCAAGTTTTTTGTTCACACTATCCGTCGGAAGAGCATTTCTTATCGCATTTTTAATGATTTCATCTCGAGTCGGGAGGATTTTTTCTTTTTTAATTTTGCTGAAAATGCCCGTGCCGAAATAACGCACACGGCTTAACCAATCCTCGTATCTTTCGCCCTCTTGTTCGTCCATTCTTCGGAAGTTGTTGTTGATAATTTCCAAATTTGCATCGGTTTTTGATAGCCCTTGCAAAAGGCAACCAGCAATAATTTTGTCACGAACACTTTTTCCGACATTGCAGTTGAAAACGACGTCATAGCAATCTTTTTCGCCACCTTCAAGTTCTTTAAGACAATTTTTTTTCAAAACTTTGTCCGCCTCAACTCGTGGCATACGAGTGGCGAGGCAATTTTCAATAATATGAAGTCTTTTCTCTTGTGAATTTATTTGTGTTTGTTCCATTGTTTCTTATATTTTAATGGAAATCGAAAATTTTGCCAAATGTTTTATTATTGTTTAGGCAAAAAAAAGAGGTCCTTTTTTGAAGAACCTCTTTTCTTATTTTGAAAAATTATTAGTTTCTGAGAACCAAATCGCTCAAGAGTTCGACGTAAACAACGTCACCAACGTGACCTTTGTATTGCAAACCGGGAGCGATTAAGCCTGTTGCAAGACCTACGCCAACGCCGACAGGTAAACCGACTGCAACGCCTGTACCGTATTTGCTGTTGCCTGATGCGATTGCGATACCTGAACCTGTACCGACAGCAGCACCACCGACTGTATATGCAGCGACTTTACCGAATGTTGCTGCTTTTGAAGGCGTCAAATCTTTTACTGTTTGTGCCGAGAAATCAATTTGTTCGCCGTTCGGGAGGATTAATTGGTTAATTTCGATGCCGACTTTAGCATTTTGGTTGAATACTTTTTGTGAAGTCATAGAAGAAACTTTACCGATGAATTGTGAGTTTGCAGGGATTAACATTCTGCCTTCTTCAGTGATGATATCTTCTTGAGTGATGAATTTAATTGTGTTGCCGTCAACATATCTTTTTGACGCAAATTCTTCAGCAAATCTGATTTTGAGGACATTGCCTGCGAGAATGATTTTTCTGAAGTTTGTAAGTTTAACTTCGTTGCATTTTGCATCGGGTGAAACGTTCAAGTGGTCAATGCCGAGGACAGTTTCTTCAGCAACGAATTCTTTTTTAACACTATTCATTGCATCACGCAACTTGTACAAAATCACTGCACATTCTGCTCTTGTTAAAAGTTTATTCGGCAAAAGAACATCTTTGTCTGGGTGGTTAACGTAAACTCCCATACCGACTGCTTTTGCATATCTTTCAACAGCCCAAGAGGGAATATCGTTTTTGTCTGTGAAAACGTCTAAAACAGAAGTGTCAACGTAATCAACATCTTCAGTGATGTGGCTGACGATAGATTCAACTTCAGACTTAGAAATGTTGTTTAAAGGTCTGAAAGTGTTGTCGCCGTAGCCATAGATAAGACCGAGTCTTTGTGATTTTAAGATATCACCGTAAGCCCAAAAATCTTCTGAAACATCGGTAAAGATGTTGTCATTTTCGTTAGTGTTATCTCTGTGACCGAGTAATCTCAAGAGAGTAGTGTTGAAATCTGCTCTTGTCATAACTTCGTCGGGGTTGAAGTGACCGTCTTCGGTGATACCCATAACACCGCCATTGATGACAGTTAAGATTTCTTGTGCAGCCCAATGTTCAGCGGTAACGTCAGCGAGTTGTTTTGCTTGAGATGCTGTTGCACCAAAGAACATAAGGGTTAAAGCGATAAAAAATCCGAATATCTTTTTCATGAAAAATTCTCCTTATTAATTCTGAGAGCATTATATATTAAAGAAACTTAATAGACAAGTTTTTAGAGATTTTTTATAAAATTTTAATATCGATTTTTGAGTTTTTGGGATTTTTTAACGGGGCAAAATTTTGGAAAGTTTTAAAGAGAGAGGATTTCTATTGTTAAATATTTTGTTATTTTAGGAAATCAGAAATAAAAACTTGAAAAAATTTTTTGAGAGAGTATTATTGGAGCAGAAGGGTTTGTAGCTCAGTTGGTAGAGCAGTTGACTCTTAATCAATTGGTCGAGAGTTCGAGTCTCTCCAAGCCCACCATTTAAAAAGAGACCGATAAGGTCTCTTTTTAAGTATATTCTAGGGCTTGAAGATATTTAAGCCTTATTGGTCGCTCGAACTTTTTTCTTTTCTTAGTAAATTTTTATATTTTTCGTCAGGAATATCCCACTGAGCGATTAACAATACCATTTCAGTACAAGCTTTGACTACTTCTTCAAAATTTATAACTACTTTAGGAGGAATAGATTTTCTTGGCATATATAAATCTATAATGATAAAAAGTTGAAAGGCAAATTTTAGTTATTATAAGATTTTTTTGCAAATAGTACAATGGTATAAATTGACAAATTTTAATATGAGTGCTATAATCACAAAAAAAACGCAAAAGACGAGGTAAATTAAAATGATACATAATATGAAAGTCGAAAACTTGTACAGTATTGGGCAGGAACAAGAATTTGATTTTACCTGTGCAAAAATGATAGATAATAGTGTGGCAGAAACCAAATTTGGATATATTAATAAGATAAACTGCATAATAGGTAACAATGGTGCAGGAAAAACAAATTTTCTAAAAGCTGTTACTTTCTTCCGTTGGTTGGCAGAGGAATCATTTTACAAATCAAAAGGTGACGAGCTTATTCCTTTTGAACCACATTATTTAAATAGTAACAAACTAACAACGATGCAAATGACATTTGATAAAAATGACAAATTATTTAAATTGGAATTTGAATTGAATAAAAAATATATTTTATCTGAAAAACTGAGTATAAAGAAAAATGGTGATATAAAATTTAAAAAAGTATATTCGGTATCAAGAAAAGATAATAAATTGTTAACTTTATACAGTGAGTACTTAAAACCTTTAAATAAAAACGAAAGGGATAGATTTAAAAGTAAAAACAACTGCTCTTTATTTTCTTATTTGATTATGACAGGTGCATTAACTCATTTGGGTTTAAATTCTATCTTTACTTCATTTTACTCAAATTTGTCAGAAGCTGGCATGGTTGACATACCGATATTGTATGATTGTTTTAGAATTTCTGAAATGTTAAAAGAAACAAAAAAATATAAAGATGTAATTCTTAAGACTTTAAAAACTTTTGATATTGGGATAAATGATATTTCAGAAAATTCAAATGGACAGTTTGTTGTTCATGATGCAAAAACAGATAAGGTTATAATGGATAAAGAAGTTATCAGTCTTGTTCACGGAACTAACAAGCAAAAGTTTGAAGTGCCATTACCTTTTGAATCAAGTGGTACGATTAGAAGTTTATCATTATTATTTCCTATAATTGATGTCCTAAATAATGGAGGACTTTTAGTAGTAGATGAAATTGAAAAAAGTAAACATCCGATAATTATAAAGAAATTAATATCTTCCTTTGAATACTTAATAAAGGATAATAATGATGTTCAGATTATATTTTCTACTCATCAACCATTGCTTTTAGATAATAGAAATAAATCGCAAATATTTTTAGCGGAAAAAACTGACTATATCAATACTGAAATATACAGATTAGATGATGTTGAAGGTGTTAGAAATGATGAAAATTTTGCAATGAAATATTTATCTGGTAGATATGGTGCAACTCCAAGAGGAGAAGTAAAAATTGACTAGAAAAAAATCGAAGCGAAGAAAAGCTTACAAAACTATTTTTATTGCTTGCGAAGGATGCCGTGAACATGAATTTCTAACATATATTAAAGACTTGTTTTATGAAGAATTACAAGAACGAAATATAAGAATTGAAATTGATGACAAAAAGAACAATGCATTTGGTGGCACACCAGAAAAAAGATTATCAACTGCACTTAAAAATGAAAGCAAATACAATATTGTTATTGCGTGGCTAGATGATGATGTTCAAATAGAAGATGCAAGGATTTACAGTCGTTTAGAACAATCTTGGTGTGTTGGTAGAATTTCTGACAATATTTCATTAGATGAATTAAAAAAGTTAAATATAAATAATCGTAACCCAATAATTATATTGGCTCAACCTCTAAGCATCGAAAGTGTAATTATAAGAATTTTGGGTAAAAATATTCCAAATCTAGATGAATCGCTTTCAGCAAAAAGTAAAGTAGATAAGTTAAAAAATTCCTTATCGGGCATATTTGGGTTTAAAGATGTAGATAAAGAATATCAATATTATCTTGAAAACCTTAGCAAAGAAGACCTTATTTCAAGGGCAAGGAATATTGAATGTTTAAAAAAATTATTTGAAATATTAAATATTAAATTGTAACCGTGATTTTTATGCCACAAGCAAGTTTTTAAAGTTTTCAATAAATACTGCCGTTTCAGGTTCTTTGATTTTTTCAATGAACCGTAATATAATCCCTCTTTTGGTTTTAAAATTCGAGTTATGACCTTTTAGGCCCACCATTTAAAAAGACCTCGTTTGAGGTCTTTTTTTTTTATTAAAATAATAATTGTGCAATATTTTGCAATGAGTTTAAAAAACAAATAAAAAGCCCTCATAATGAGGGCTGAGAAATTTTTTGAGAGTGTGAGAGTTTTGAG
>SAMEA104315428__coassemble_1554_pt1 | contig 11320 bp, 12 predicted proteins | sample SAMEA104315428__metabat2_low_PE_039 | metagenome-assembled genome bin SAMEA104315428 (sample SAMEA104315428) | gut metagenome | biome: Monkey gut; feature: monkey-associated habitat; material: faeces | place: China | collected 2013
AAGTGCTTTTTTCATAAGAAATAAGTTACTATTGTACTTCTTCTTTAAATTTCTTGCCTGCTGTGAAAGCGGGAACAACTTTTGCATCAATTTTAATTTCTGCACCAGTTTGGGGGTTACGGCCTGTTCTTGCTGCTCTTTTACGTGCTTCAAAAGTACCGAAACCGACTAATGTAACTTTATTTCCTTTAGCAACTGTTTTTTCAACTGTTTCAATCAATGCGTCAACAACATCTGCTGCTGCTTTTTGTGAAACTTTTGCTTGCTTAGATACTTCTTTTACCAATTCGCATTTGTTCATAGTAATCTCCTTTTCCTGTGCTTATTCTTATTTATCACATGTTTTTTTAGTTGTCAAATGTTTAAATTAAAAAAAAACAATTGCGATAACTGAATTTCAAACCATTGCGACACAAGGAAAATATCACAAATTCCAATTATTACTCAATTTACCAAACTTAATATTGTTATAATAGTAAGAAAGGATTTGATAAGCGTTATAACCTTGTTTTGCAAGGTTATTAGCCCCATTTTGGCTCATGCCGATACCATGCCCGTTTTTCTTCAATTCATTGTCAAAAGACGGAACGGAGTGCAAATAGGGCAAATCTTTGTACCAAATATCGCCCGAATTTATTGTTTTTCCGCCCGCACTTGCACAGTAGTATGCGGTGATGACCTGTTTATTTTGAGTTACAACGATGCCGTATGTTTCCGCCACGATTTGATTTGTTCGGTTTGTTTCACTTGAAGCACCGCCGTATGCCTGATCTTCCGTGTTGTCTTTTATGTCGAAACCTTTGCTTGCATTTTTGCCGACATTAGCAACCGCATAACTTCTTGCGGCAATTGCTTGGGCTTTCAAGGCTTCAACGTTCCAACTCGAAGGCATTTCGCAAGGTACAACGCCAAGCAAATAATCCTCAAGTTTAACATTGTTAACAACCGTTAACAGTTTGTTTCTGTTTGTGACGATAATTGAGCCACGATACCAACGATTTTTGGCACAAACAAACCCGCTTGAGGAAGGCTTAATAACGATAGAATCGGTGCCTGTATCGTAATATTTTCCGTTAACTTCGATTTGGATATCATCTTTTTTGGGAATAACTTTGTAAGATTTCATCGGGTCAATGCCACAGATAACTTTTCCCGAATATTTATCGGTAATTGTACCTTTGACGGAAGTTCCCGTGATGACAGATTTTGTGTCAATTTGCAACCCTACTTTGATTGCCTCGGCACGTCCCGAAAAAGCAACCATACAAAGTAAAACTATGCAAAAATATTTAACAAAATTTATTTTCATCGAAAATATTATAACATCTTTTCGTATAACGGGAGTAATTATTGTTTTTAATATCCTCTAAAGGGTTGATTTCTCTGAATTTCGCTTTGTTTTTGACTTTCGATGAGTTATCATTAATAAGTAAATTGACAAGGGGTAATTTATGAAAATTAACGGAAAAGTTGATTACATCGAATCAGGAGTGACAAGCAGTTTGCGGGCAATGTACCTTCAAACGGAAATTATGGGTATTCACTCAGAAAACATCAACGGCTTTGATAAAGTAGGTTATCAAAGAAAAGACCCCGTTGTTTCATCATTTACGGAATTTGTCGGTGCACACGCACTTTCAACTTCAATCGATGACGAACCCGGAAGAATGTCGATGTCCAAAAACCCCCTTGATATCGCAATTTCCAACAAAGGTTACTTCCAAGTAATGAGCGACGAGGGCATCAAACTCACTCGTGACGGCAGATTTCATTATGACAAAGACGGAAACCTTTTAACTTTGTCAAACGAAAGAGTTATGGCAAATGACGGCACACCGATTGTTTTACCGTTCGTTCCCGACACTCCGAATGACGTTAAAATCGACCTTTCGGGCAAGATTAAAATTGTTGACAGAATGAACAACAGAATCGCAAATGTCGGACAAATTTCAGTCGTAAGCACAAACGGAGCGGCAGTTCTCGACCCCGGAGTAAGACAAGGATTTACGGAAGATTCAAACGTTTCGTTGAGTGCAGAATTTATGAGTTCATTCCCGATTTTGAAAACATTTGACGCAAACAGAGCAATGTTCCAACAATCGTACTCATTAATTTCGACAGCAGTTCAAAGATTAACTCAAATGTAGAGGTGTTAAAAAATGACAACATTTCACGGATTAATTCAAAAAAATATCGTAAATGCAAACTTACAGTTTGAAAAATTAGGCTACATCACAAACAATATTTCAAACCAAAACACAACTGCATATAAATCAGTAAGTTTTGAACAAGTTTTGTCGGAAGACGGATATTTATCGGGTGTTTTAAGAAAAGATTACAGACCGGCAGTTTTGATGATTACCGACAATAAATTCGATATGGGTATCAACGGACAGGGATTTTTTCCCGTAACATCTCCCGAAGGGGACGTAAAATACACCCGTGACGGAGCAATGATGCAGAATAAAGAGGGTTATCTCGTAACCCGTGACGGATACCTCGTCGGCGACGGAATCAAACTTCCCATCAACTATAACAACTGGTGGATTAAATCAAACGGTGACGTCGAAGTATCAATGAAATACGGCGATAAGCCACAAAAAATCGGAACAATTCCGATTGTAAACTTCCAAAATCCTGAAGGTTTGAAAGCACTCGACGGAAATAAATTCATACCAACAGAGGATAGCGGCGAACCCGTTTTAGTAGTAAATCATGATAGGATAGAACAACAAAAACTTGAAGTTGCAAATGTCGATATGATTTCCGACTCAAACAAAGTCATGAGATTAAACGCCTCAATGCTCGCAAGTTTTCAGTTGGTCAAAACAATCAATGATTTGTATTCAAAATCAATAAATCTTCAAAGTTAATTAAACTGATAAATTAAGGGGTATGAAATGTTTACACCAAACAATTCAATAGACAAATGTAATTTGATATTAGACTTGGCAGCACACAGACAAAGAGCGTTGGCAGGTAATATTTCAAACATTGATACCCCGGGGTATATCAGAAAAGACATTGATTTTTCGCAATACCTCGGCAGTATGAACAGCCCGTTGGAAACGAAATTATCGGAGAAATTAGGACCGTCAGCGGTTATTCAAGACCAACAAGGCAAAGTTGACCAAGTTCACGAATTGACTGAAATGCATAAAAACTCAATTGCTTACAGAACGGCAGTAAAAAGAGTAACGGCAGCATTGAACGCAATAAAGACAGTAATTAACGTAGGATCATAATTATGACATTATTAGGTTCATTTACAATCAGTGAAAAAGCAATCGGCGTACACGGAAAACGTATGGATATTTGTGCAAAAAACATCGCAAATATCGACACTCCGAACTACATCAGAAAAATCCCCGTATTAAACGCAACAGACAACGTTTCGTTTGCGGGATTATTAACAACAATGAAAGATGATTTGTTCAGTTCAGCAACAGTACCTTTCGTAAGCGGCGGCGTCGCAATGTCAGGTATGGTTGAAGATCCGACTTTGGGCGACAAAATGTATCTTCCCGGACACCCCGATGCAGACGGTTACGGCTATGTAAGAACTTCAAACGTCAATGCGATGGTCGAATTTGCAGACGCAGCAATGGCACAAAGAGCATACGAAGCCAGTTTGGGTGTTATGAAGATAACAAAAGAAATGATTGATAATGCATTGCAATTAGGCAGTTAATAACAAAAAATAAGTTTGATTAAGGATTATAGGGATAATAAGGGATAATGTTTTCAGCAAATATACAAAATTTAATAAGCACAAGCGGAGAAAGTGCAGCAAAAGCAAGAGCGGCACAGTTAATAAACTACGTTAACAATTTCAACAGAAATATATCCGCACCTGAAACAACACAAAATACAACCCCGACAAAATTCCAAGAAGTCCTTAATGAAAGCATAAACGACAATGCATACAGATTCAGAGAAACAGGCAACCCGAACAAAGTCGTATTCGGCTCACTTGTAAAACCCTCATCTGTTTCAGCAGCAGACAAAAAATACTCAAGAGATGAAATTTATGACATAATTTCTGAAATTTCATCTAAACATGGGGTGAACGAAAAGTTAGTACGTGCTTTAATAAGACAAGAATCGGGCTTCAATCCGAAAGTTGTATCAAAAGCAGGAGCAACGGGCTTAATGCAATTGATGCCTGCAACGGCACAGTCATTGGGAGTAACCGACGCAAAAGACCCCGTTCAAAATGTCGATGGCGGCGTCAGATACTTAAAATCATTGATGAAAAAATATAACGGCAACTTGATTCTTTCACTCGCTGCCTACAACGCAGGACCGGGAGCGGTTGACAAATACGGCGGAGTTCCTCCCTACAAAGAAACTCAAAATTACGTAAAAAATATTTTGGCGAATTATTTAAAAAAATAAGGATATGTAAATGCTTCAAAACAGGTTAGTTCCAAACGTTGACGTCTTCACAAAGTTAGAACCCACAAAATATACCGATTGGGGGGTTCACGGAGGATTGCGTTTTAAAAGTCTTGAACAACCTGAAACTCCTGATTTCAAGGCAGTTTTTTCGGGTCTTGTCGAAAATCTTAACAAAGATTTGGAAGCCCCTGATGCCTTGATGAAACAACAATTAATGGGCAACGAAAATGTCGATATCCACGACGTCGTAATTGCAATCAATAAATCAACAACAGAAATTCAACTGGCGACAAACGTAGCAACAAAAATTATTCAAGCCTACGAAAAAATCATGCAAATTAACATTTAGTGTTAAAAGTGTTAAGTTGTCGCCCATTTCCGAAAATAATAGTATAATTTTAATACTACATGTCTAACGGAAAACAGGGGATATGGAAAAAATACAGGAGTTATTAAAAAATAAGACAATATTGTATTCTGCAATAGGGGCTACAATACTCGTTGTGGTGCTTTTGATTGTCGGCATCGTTATGATTTCAAAGCCGAAAGACAAAGCACAAACTTACGAAAAAGTTATCGATACACCGTTTGTATTGTTTACAACCGATAATGCGGGTAAAGCAATCGAGGTTCAAGCTCTTTTAGCTCGACAAAATATTGTTGCCACAAGAAAAGCAGAAGGTTCAAAAACCACGTTATCACTCGAAAAATACACTCCGAGCCAACGTGACCAAGCATTGTTAACAATTGTATCAAGCGGTTTGATGGATCAATATGTCGGACTTGAAATTTTTGACAAAGGCGATTTTACTTCCACAAAAGAAGATAAAAAAATCAGACTTGCAAGAGCGATAAACGGCGAACTTTCAAGACTTATCAGAAAAATCGACCCGATTGAAAATGCTTCGGTATTTATCTCAATTCCTGAGCAAACAATGTTTTCACAAGACAAAAAGCCTGTCACAGCAACTGTTCAAATCGTTATTCCGTCAGGCACAAAACTTGAATCAAACAAGGTCAGAGCAATCCAAAACTTGCTCTTGGGCAGTGTTTCTGGGCTTACGGCGGAAAATATCTCAATCACCGACACAAACGGAAATGTTTATAACAGCATTGCAAATTCCTCAGACGATCAACTTGCAAAATTGCAGGAACAAGACCAATATATGCAATCAAAAGTTGCATCACAATTGGACAGATTGGTCGGAAAAGGAAACTATGTTGTAACGGTAAGTACTTTCTTGCGACAAGTTCCGAAGGAAACAACAAAAATCGAATATGACCCGAACAGCAAAATTGCGTTAACAGAACAAACTTTCTCGGAAGGTTTGGGTGACAGAACGCAAGATAGCAATGCGGGCTTAAATGCAGTCAGCGTATATCTTCCGAACGGTCTTCCCGCATCGGGCAGCGACTCTTCTCAAAACAGAAATTACACAAGAACCGCAAGAGAAACGCAATATGGTATTTCAAAATCACAAACAACCGAATATTCAAGAACAGGTACAGTTGAAGAAATTTCAATTGCAGTTACAATCGAATCTTCAGCAATGCCGTCAAATATGACTTTGGACGAATTAAAGGCACAAGTTGCCCGTTCGGCATCGCCAAAAGTAAGCATCGACAATGTTTCAATTGCATTCTCAGATTCTATTGAACCGTATCTTGCAGGAGATAAACCCGTTAATCTTCCGAAACCTGATGAGTCAGGAAACCCGTGGTGGCTTACGATTGCCCTCGTAATTATTTTGTTGACGGCAGGCTATACGTACTTGTCGAAGAAATTGAAAGAAAAATCGGAAAAACAACAGGAAGAAGTTGAGGCACTCCGTAAAAAGGCTGCTGACCAAGAAAAACAACTTAATGATGTTAACTTAAAAGCATCACAATTGATTGAAAAGCAACAACAAATGGCAAAAGGCTTGATGGAACAACAGGCATTGTCGCAACAATTTGTCCAACAAATATCAAATCAACAACAGGCAGCACCTGCAATTCCTCAGCAACAACCGCAAGTTCACGATGAACTTCAAGATGTTCTCGACGACGTAAGAACGGATTTGTCGGTAGCAGATGTTGACGAACTCGGAGATCAGGTAAAAAGTTGGCTTGAACGGTCATAGTTCAAAAAGGGTATGTGTATAAGTAAGTAATCGGCAGAAAAGATGACGGCAGAGGGATTTAAGTATAAAGAATTTGCAGAAGATTTATCGGGGCAGGCGAAAGCTGTTGTCCCGAATGAATTGTCCCCGCAAGATCAGGAATACGTTTATAATACCGTCAAAAATTTCTGTTTCATTGCGGGTGAAGCCCTTGCAAACGATAAGGAACATACCTATACAATTGACCAAGCGTCAATAATTACGCAGTTTATCGGGGAATGGTCGTTTCACAAATCACTCGATATAATCAGAGGTAATGTCCCTGTTCAATTCCGTGACGGAATTATGCAGAAGATTGCATTTACAATCTTTGAAATTGCAAAACAGGCAACATTTAAAGGCTTACCGCAGGACCAAATGATAGGTCTTGTCGAACACCACGTAAAAAAGGCTTATAACGAAGCCCTCGAAGAATTGATGAAACGTGGTGCATTGACGGAACAACAGGCACAAAACGCCGCAAATCAGTCAAACATTGACGAAATGGCTAAGGCAGAAAACGAAGCCCTCGACAATGCGAGCGACTTAAAAATCCTTAAATTGGCAGCATTTGCATTGATTGCGAAAAAGTTACCCAATGATAAAATGACAGTTTTGTTGAACAAATTTGACAAAACGGACGCAAACGTTATTTTGCAATACATTCAACTTGACGATTTGGAAACAAAAATCGACCCGTCGTTGTTAAAACAGTGCTTAGAAGACTTCCAAAAAGTCATTCCGACAGGAGAAGGCTCAGATTTTGCGAAAAGTTTGAGAAGGTTCGGAAGAAATGTAAAATCTATCCCCAAAACGGAATTATCGGCTATAATAGAACGAGAACGACCATTGGTTGAGGAACTTGTCAATAATCCCGAAGATTTCAAAAAATTAGGAATATCGGAACCGCTATTTCAAATAATCAGCGAACATTTGGAACGAAAAATAAATGATTATAAAACGAAGTCAGTCAGATAATAAAAAAGCGAACAAAGAAACGCCATCTGTCCAACCCGCACAATCGAGTGCGGAACTTTCGTTTGCAAATCAACAAAGTACACCCGCAGCAGCACCCGAACCGTTGAAATTTGAGGATATTGTTTTTGACCAAAGACAAGAACGTCGTCAAGGCTCAAGACGAAGAGGTTACAGAAGAATTGACGATAGAAACATTGTTTCAAGGGCACAAGAAGAAGCAAATTCAATTCGTGAACAGGCGGTAAAAGAAGGTCACAGAATGGGAATTGAAAATGCTCAGGCAGAGGTCAATCAACTTGTCGGAGCGATTAAGGAATTTTTCTCATATAAGGACGAAATGTTCAACATGATTGCCCCTCATATTTTGGAAGTCAGCGTTGAAATTGCTAAAAAAATTATTAATAAAGAAATTGAACAAGACAAAACGGCTCTTTTAGGATTGATAAAATCCGCATTGGGAGATACGTTTAAACTGGAAAACAGAATTACGGTAAAGGTTCAGCCTCAGGACGTTTTGACCGTAAAAGAGAATTTGCCCGAATATTTGTCGGCGGATTCTATTGAGGCAAAAATCAAAGTTATTCCCGATGAAAATATCACCTCTGGAGGGGCGATAATTTTAACGGAAAACGGAATTATAGATGCTACAATCGATACAGGATTATCGATTTTGGAACAGGCATTTAAAAATATCCAACAACAGCAGGAACAACAAGAACAGCAGGAGCAGTAGTTGGGACAAGCACAAGGCGGACAAAGTAATCCGATAAGTGAAATCGGGTTGGCAATATTTGTAATTATCCTCGTAGTCATTTTGATTTGCGAGTTACCGCCGTTTCTCATCAGTATGGCAATCGCATTCAACATTACCTTAGGGGTTGTTTTGCTAATGATATCATTGTATATCACCAAACCGCTCGAATTGTCATCATTCCCGTCCATTATTCTTATCGGAACGATGTTCCGACTGGTAATGTCAATCGCCTCAACCCGTTCGATTTTGGCGAAAGGGGAAGCGGGAGATGTAATTGACGCATTCGCAAACTTCGTAACAGGCGGTAATTTGATTGTTGGTTTTGTAATTTTCTTGATTATTACGGTTGTACAGTTCATGGTAATCACAAAAGGTGCTGAACGTATCGCCGAAGTATCTGCGAGATTTGCATTGGACGCAATGCCGGGTAAGCAGATGACCATCGACGCCGACTTCAACGCAGGCTTGATATCACCTGAAGAAGCGGTTAAAAAACGTGAAGACTTACAACGTGAATCAAGTTTGTTCGGTTCTATGGACGGTGCTATGAAATTCGTAAAAGGTGATACTATGGCAGGTATCATCATTACGGTAATTAACATCGTCGGAGGATTGTTAATCGGTATTTTGCAAAACGGACTTGCTCCCGAAGAGGCAGTTCAAAAATACACAATGCTAACCGTAGGTGATGGTCTTTCGGCACAGTTACCGTCATTATTGATGGCAATTTCAGCAGGTATCGTAATGACCCGTTCAACGGCTGCAAGCCCGTCATTGGGTAAAGATTTGGAATCTCAAATCTTGAGCAAACCGTTCAGTTTGTTCTTTGCAGCAGGATTTTTGGCATTAATCGGACTTTCTTCACATTGGACGGGATTGCCATGGTTCCCGTTCTTCTTATATGCGGGAATTATTGCTGTTTCGGCATTCTCAGTTTTGGTAAACCAAGACGTACAGGCTCAATTGGGTCAATTAGAGAGCGTTCGTCAAAACATGCAAGATTTGGTAAACCCGAACAGAATGTACGAAAGATTGGGCGTCGATGTTTTGAGTTTGCAAGTCGGCTCGGGCTTGTTGATTATTGCCGACCCTGATCAGGAAGGTCAATTGTTACCGAAAATTGCAGCATTACGTCAAAGAGTTACCGACGAATTAGGTTTCATCATTCCGAACATTCGTATTATGGACTCTTCGGCACTTGATGCAAACGAATATATGATTTCAATCCGTGGTAACACTGTTGCAACAGGTTCTGTTTACCCTGGGAAAAACATGGTTATCGCAGACCAATGGGACGCTTTAGGAAAAGATGTTCCGAAAGATGCTATTGTCGGAATTGACCCGACATACCAAACTCAGGCATATTGGTTGAACCCTGACGATTTCGACCCTCGTGACGGCTTGACACAAGTCGATTCCGTTGACGTTATCGTAACTCACTTGCAAGAAAGCGTAAGAAAATACGTTGATGAAGTTATGACAAAAACCGACGTTTTGAAGTTGATGGAACTTGTCAAGAGCCAAGACCCGACACTAGTCAACGACCTTGTTCCGACGATTATTTCAACATCAGACTTGAGAAAGATTTTTGTAAACTTAATCAGAGAAAAAGTTTCAATCAAGGATATTATGTTTATATTTGAACGTCTTTGTGATTATGCGAGATTTTCAAAAGAACCTGATATCTTGTCAGAACGTTTGAGAGCAGCTCTCGGCAGACAAATTTGTTTGTCTAACTCGACGCAAGACAAGATTTTATACGCATTGACACTTTCTTCCGATTGGGAAAAAACCTTGGACGACAGTTGTCAACGTACGGAACTCGGTACGATGTTCCTCTTGAACCCGTTGCAAGTTCAAGAACTTATTGAATCTTCGGCACAAACTCTTATGCGTGCTCACCAAAACATCGGTCGTCAGCCTGTAATTCTCTGCTCGCCACGTATCAGACTTCCGTTGTACCAACTTTTGGAACGTCACATTCCGACAATTGTCGTAATTTCATACTCGGAATTGATTACGGATATCAGAGTTGAAGCGGTTGATACAATCGGCGAATCTTATATGCAAGACTATAATTTCGGAAATAACGGATAATGGAACTTAATCAAAGTATAATAAAATCAATAGAATTTACAAAACAAAGGGCATTTGATATTATTCACAATACCCCGTTGTTCAGTTATAAAGGTTCAGTATCGAAACTTTTGGGCTTAACGGTTGAGGTCAATCTTCCCGGCTTGAAAGTCGGCGATTTGTGTTTCATAGAAACTTATAACGGAGAAAGAAAACCCGCTGAAGTCGTTGCTTTTAAGGGAGAATTTGCTCAATTGCTTTTGCTCTACGACGGCTCGGGAATCGGTCAGGGTGCATTGGTTACAACAACAGGAAACCCAATCACTGTGCCGATGGGCGACTTTTTGCTCGGACGATTAATTTCACCGTTGGGCGAACCGATTGACGGAAAACCTTTAGACACAACCGATGCGACTTGGATGCACATTGACAATCCGCCTCCGGAACCTTTCGCAAGACCGATTATTACGGAAAAATTCTCTTGCGGCGTTCGTGCAATTGACTCATTGTTGACCCTCGGCGGCGGACAGCGTATGGGATTGTTTGCAGGCTCAGGTGTAGGTAAATCAACACTTTTGGGTATGATTGCAAGAAACTCTGATGCGGACGTAAACGTAGTTGCACTAATCGGAGAACGTGGCCGTGAAGTTAAAGAGTTTGTTGAAGATTCGCTTGGCCCCGAAGGTATGGCAAAATCCGTACTTGTCTGCTCGACAGGCGACCAACCGCCTTTGATTAGACAAAAATGCCTGCACACGGCAACTTCCGTTTGCGAATATTTCCGTGACCAAGGCAAAAAAGTTTTTTTGATGACAGATACCGTAACCCGTTGTGCAATGGCGGGGCGTGAAGTTGGCTTGTCAATTGGCGAACCGCCGACAATGAAAGGTTATCCGCCGTCAATTTTCTCATGGTTACAAAAAGTTCTCGAACGTGCAGGTAACTCCCCGAAAGGCTCTATTACCGCACT
>SAMEA104315428__coassemble_1582_pt1 | contig 11106 bp, 14 predicted proteins | sample SAMEA104315428__metabat2_low_PE_039 | metagenome-assembled genome bin SAMEA104315428 (sample SAMEA104315428) | gut metagenome | biome: Monkey gut; feature: monkey-associated habitat; material: faeces | place: China | collected 2013
GAGGGCAGAATTTAAACGTAAGCAAATGACATCAGGCGTAAAACTTTCTGATCGCTCATTCGTTTGCGACATCGATTATCCCGCAATTTAATCAGCAAGGATTTTAAAATGACAAAAAACAGACTCAAAACTTTATTAACAACAACCCTTATTTTGACGGCAATGGTCGGGACTTGCGATTTCGCAAGCAATTCAGCCTATGCATCTTTGATTTTGCCAAGTTCAACCGCAAGCCAAATAACGGCAGCAGGTTATGAACCTTCCGAAATCGGATTTTACAAAGCCGCAAAAGACGGTAACTTAAAGGTTTTGAGTCTTTTTACCGAAGCAAATATTTTTGTAAATATGAAAGACAGTACGAGAAAAACACCCGTTTACGTTGCAGCAGCGGCAGGACAGGCGAAAGCCGTAAGATTTTTCCTCCTTTGCGGAGCGGATATCAACGCACGTGATGAAAATATGACCTCTCCACTAATGGCGGCAATTAAGGCAAAATCTTATGAAACCGCACAAGTTTTGATTGATGCAAATGCGAACTTGAAAGTCGCTGACGACAACGGTTACACCCCTTTGCACTATGCCGTATTTAACAATCAAATCGGCATAACTCAACTGATTGCAACGCATTGGTGCGACATTGATGCAACAGACAACGAGGGCAATACACCGTTGTTTTACGCTGCGGCACAAGATATGGCGATTTTGCAAACATTAATCAATGCCGGTGCGGACAAAAATGGTTTGAACGGCAAAAACCGCACTGCTCTTCACAATGCGGTTTTGAAAAATAATATTACAAATGTCAGATTACTTCTTGATAACGGCGTAAACGTCAATATTGAAGATATTTACGGACATACCCCGATTCATTATGCTCAAAAAGGAAGCCAAATTTACAACATGTTGCTCGAATCGGGAGCAAGAGTAAACTAAACTCCTTTTCTCCAAACGGGAATCAAGATTAACATACAACTGATTGCAGCCGCAATCCAGAAGTATAATGCACCTGACCAACCGAAATTATCAACGAAATAACCTGTTCCGATACCCGACAAAATTGCACCGAGGTATCCGAACAATCCGCAAAATCCCGTCGCAGCCGATGCAACTTTCTTTGAACCCGACTCTACGGCACAAATTCCGCCGACAAACATTTGCGGTCCTGCCGTAAAGAAGCCGATACCGCCGATACAAAGATAGTCAATCACCGTGTGGAATAAATCAGAGCCTTTGTTTTCCAAAAGTCCGAATACGCAAAGGGCAAAGCCGATTAAGAACAACATCGTAACGGGCATTCTTTTGCCTTTGAAAATTTTATCCGAAAACACACCCGCAAGTAATGTTCCCGCAATACCGAACAACGGTAGGAATGTTTGTTTTTGTGTTGCAACTTCCAAAGAATTGTCCTTAACATTGTGCAAATACTTGATAATCCAATCCTCAGTACCGCAACGGCAAATATAAACGAACGTGAAAGCAAACGCCAAAAGCCACATTGTCGGGTTGAGAAATACATATTTTTTCAAAATTTCAAAGAATGAAAGTTTTGCCTCTTCATCTTCTTCCTCGGGAGTTTCGTCCTTTTTGCCCTCTTTATAAAGTTCAACATCGGGCAAACCGATTGTAGTCGGCTTGTCGTGCATGTGAGTTGCAAGGTAAATACAAACAATTAAATTCACAATACCGGGGACAATAAACGCCGTTTGCCAGCCATAATGTGTAATTAACCAACCTGCGAGCAAAAATGCAATCGTCGTACCCAATTGGTGCGAAGTTGTCCAAAGCGACCAAACCGTTCCTCTTTCTTTATTCGACCACCAAAAAGCCAAAGACTTTGCAATTCCTGGGAAGCCCATCGATTGGAACCAACCGTTAACACCCCAGAAAAATGCCATTACAACCAACAAAATCGGTTGTCCGTGGACTGTAATATCTTTCGGGATACAAACAGGGCAAAGTGCAAAAAGGATATTCGCAATTGACGAGCAAAAAAGTGCCGTCGTAATGAATTTTCTTGCATCAGCCTTATCCGCAACAACGCCGTTTATGAACTTTCCGAACATATAAGCAAAATATAAAGCACTACCAAGCAAACCCAATTGAAGGTTTGAATAACCCAAATCCTGTTCAAGTGCGGGCAAAGCGGTTGCGATGTTTTTTCTCGTCAAGTGAAAAACTGTGTAACCGATAAAACAAGAACTGAATATATCAATTCTGCCCTTTTTATAAGCCTTTGCAACTTCCTCATCATTCATTGTAACAGGAATATCCGCAGGTGCCTTAAAATAATCCACGATTTTTTTAAACATAAATAAACTCCACACAATTAAAATTTAATAATAAAAAAATTATCACAAAAAAGCCCCCGACTGTCGAGGACTTTAAAGTCATTATTAAGATACTTAAATTAAACACCTTTTCTTAAAAGAGGTGTAAGTATCAACATACAAGCGATTGCAGATGCAATCCAGAAAATAAATGCACCGTCCCAACCGAATTGGTCAATAAAGAAACCTGTACCTGCACCTGAAACGATTGCTCCGATATAACCTGATAATCCGCAGAAACCTGTCGCAGCCGATGCAACTTTCTTTGAACCAGATTCAACGGCACAAATACCGCCAACCAACATTTGAGGTCCTGCTACGAAAAATCCCATGCCCGCCAAGCAAGCAACGTCGATTATATCTCCGAGAATGCCACTAAAATGGTTGTGCATAATAACAAATACGCTGATAGCAATACCTGCCAAGAATATAAGGTTTACGGGAGTTCTGTGACCTTTGAACAATTTATCTGAGAAGAAACCTGCCGAAATTGCACCCAAAATTCCAAAGAACGCCAACGAACCGAATTTTGAAGTTGCTTCAGCCATATCGTCCCCACGTTCAACGAGGAACTTGATAATCCAATCTTCCGTACCGTATCTGCAAATGTAAACAAATACATAAGCAAGAGCCAAAACCCACATTGTTTTGTTGAAGAAAATATATTTTTTCAAAATATCAAAATAAGAAAGTTTTGATTCTTCATCTTCTTCTTCAGGAGTAGGAACAACGCCTTCTCTGTATTCTTCAACTTCGGGAAGACCTTTTGTTTGCGGTTTATCGTGCATTTTACAATAAGTAAAGATACACATCAAAAGGTTAATAACACCGGGGATAATGAAAGCCGCTCTCCAACCGAATTTTACGATTACAAAACCTGCAAGCAACGCACCCAACATTGTACCGAATTGGTGAGATGTTGACCACAATGCCCATTTTGTACCTCTTTCAGTATTAGAGAACCAAAAAGCGAGAGCCTTTGCAATTCCGGGGAAGCCCATAGATTGGAACCAACCGTTAATACCCCAACAAAGAGCCATAAACAAAAGCAATACAGGTTGTCCTGCCGCCATCAGGTCTTTGTCAATGAAATACGGTCCCAAGCCCAACAAAATATTTGCCAATGCAGACATCAAAAGTGCAAATGTCATAAACTTTTTAGCATCTGCTTTATCTGCAATAACACCGTTGATGAACTTACCGAACGCATAAGTAAAATAAAGCGAACTGCCCAGCAAACCTAATTGTAAGTTTGTATATCCCAAATCATTCTGAATTGCGGGAAGTGCAGGTCCAATGTTCTTTTTCGTAAGGTGAAATACAGTATAACCGATAAAACATGCAGAAAAAACATCAATTCTGTATTTTTTATACTGTTTGTCAATAACCTCTTTCGGTTCTGTTACAGGCAAAATCGGAGGTGCTTTAAAATAATTCAAAAATCCTTTTATCATTTACACAATCCTTTTTTATAACACTATATAATGAGTATTATTTCACAAAGAAATTAATATTTCAAACAAATTTGCAAACAAAATTTCAATAATATATAATATTTTTTATGAAGAAAATTATTGTCTGCATACTCTCAATTTTCCTGATTTTGGGCTTAACAGAAGCATCTTGTCTTATACAGGAAGTCGTGACAATAATTGAAGAATCGCAAAAAATCCATTCAAAATTAACCAAAGACGATATCCGAGATTTTATTTCTTATTCGTATAAAAAGAAAAAAGAATTTATGCCCGAAGAAGTGGATATCAGAAAACCCGCAATCGGCACCAATACTAACAAAAAAGCGATTATTATAACAGGTTGCTCGTACGCTTACGGATATTTGTTAAACGAAAAAGACTGCATTCACTCCGTTTTGTCAAGAATAACGGGCAGAACAGTCAGCAATCTCGGGACTTTAGCGGGCGGAATACGGGAAGTTGTTTGGTTTTTGAGAAATAAAGACGAACTGTCAAAACATATAAATAACGATTTTGACGTACAATACGTGATTTTTATCTACAACGAAGATTCAAAAAGAAAGTTATTTTATGACGAAAGTTTAAACTGTCCGCAAATGAAAATTAACAAGGACAAAACCATTGCGATTTTGCCCGATAATCCGATTTTCCATCTTTTTACATACAAATTGTATCAATTGATAAGATATGATTTAATGACAGAAAAAACAAAAAATGAAATTTTTTCTTTGTATTTCAAAACAATAGACAACGAAACAAAGGAACTTTTCCCGAACAGTCAATTCATCGTTTTGGATTATGCAAATGAATCCACTCCCGAAATACAAGATTTGGAAAAAGACGGAATAAAAGTAATAACTTTGGGAAAAGAACTCAACGTTGATTTGCACCAAAAACAATTTAAAGCATCTGATAATAATCACCCGAATGCAAAAGTTTGGGACTTGACAGCAAAAATGCTCAAAGAAAAATTAGACCTTTAATTTTCAGACAAAAACACAGAAAGGCACCTTAATGATAAAAAAAATTGTAATAAATATCATATTGTTGATATTAGTGTTGGTTATTATGGAACTTGCCTGTGCATTATTTGAAATAACAAAAAGACTTTTTGAACCGTTTGTTGTTCCTGATGTGAAAATACCGTTCAAAGAAAGAGTAATAGACTATTTTTATTGGTTAAAAGATTCATACACAATGAAAAGAGAATTTAACCCCGCCAAAAGGAATATCAGATACCCCGTGGTAATGAATTCTTCAAAAAGACCGATTTTAATAAGCGGTTGTTCATACGCATACGGTTTTTTAATTCCCGAAAAAGAATGTCTGCACTATATTTTAGCCCACAAAACAAACCGAACAGTGAGCAATATCGGCATTACAGGCGGTTGTCCTATTGAAACTCTGTACTATTTCAGACACAAAGATTTGTTGGCTAAACAAATGAATAATAATTTCGATATCGAATACCATATTTATGTATTCTTTGAAGGTCAAAAAAACAGACTTTTCATCGATAATTCATCCTGTGTTCAGCAGTACAAAATCGATAAAAAGACAAAAGAAATAACTTTTTTACCCGATAAATTCATTTATCATCTTTTCACGTATTTGGAATATAAAAAACTTAAAGAAATGTTCATTCCGAAAGAAGAACAAGACGAAGTGTATAATTTGTTTATGAGAGCAATATATAAAGAACAAAAGAAAATTTTTCCCAACAGCAAAATGGTAATTTTTTCATACACAAAAGAAGATGACAACGCATTAAAAGGACTTGAAAAAGAAGGAATACAGATTATAAACCTTGGAGAAGAAACAACAATCGACTGGAAAAGCGGACGATATAAAGCAATAGATCGCAGCCACCCGAACGGACTTTTGTGGGAAGAAGCGGCAAAAATTCTTCAACGTAAATTGAACTTGTAAAAGCGGTCAAATGTAAAAGATTATAAAGAAAAAGATTGCAAAGAAAAGTTTTTATAGTATTATAAAAAAGTCAGAAAACTCATAAAACCCCACGTTAAACATGAACTTGAAGATTCGCTAAAATCTTCGGTAAAATTCATGTTTTTTTAATTGTTTAAAACTTAACAAATGAAAGGTAAACCAGTGGAAGAAGTTAAAGAAACAAAGGAACTCAATTCCGAACCTAAAAGAAGAAGAATCGAAAGAAAAGAAGAAGTTCCCGCACAAAGCGAATGGAAAGAACAAGTAATTCAAATCCGTCGTGTAACAAAGGTTGTTAAAGGCGGTAAGAAATTATCCTTCAGAGCAATCGTAATTGTGGGTAACAAAAAAGGACAAGTCGGCGTAGGCTGTTCAAAGGCTGCAGAAGTTATTACAGCAATTCAAAAAGCAGTAGCAGACGGCAGAAAGAACTTAGTTGACGTACGTTTATTCAATACAACAATTCCTCACCCTGTAACAGGACGTTCAGGTGCAGGCAGCGTAATGCTCAGACCGGCATCACAAGGTACAGGTGTTATCGCAGGCGGTGCAGTTCGTGCAGTACTCGAACTTGCAGGTATCGAAAACATTTTGAGCAAATCATTAGGTTCAAAATCACCTCTTAACGCAGCAAACGCAACAATCAATGCACTTAAATCATTGAGAAACTTCAAAGAAGTTGCTGACAAGAGAGGCATCTCACTTAAAGACATGCTCAATTAGTAGAAGGGATTAAACAATGGCTAATAAATCAGAAAAAGTAAAAATTAAACTTGTAAGAAGCCTTATCGGTGCAACAAAGACTCAAATCAAAGTTGTAAAAGCGTTGGGCTTGAACAAAACAAACGATGTTGTTGAACATGCTCCTTCTGCAACAGTAATGGGTATGGTAAACAAAATTTCTCACATGGTAGAAATTGTTGACTAATTGAAACACGAAAGGTACATAAAATGGCAGAACAAATAACATTGGAAACATTGGCTCCGCAAGAAGGTGCAACTTCCAAATCAAAAAGAGTCGGCAGAGGCAGAGCATCAGGACACGGAAAAACATCTTGCCGTGGTAACAACGGTGAAGGACAACGTTCAGGACGTTCCTCAAAGAGAGGTTTTGAAGGCGGTCAAATGCCCGGATACAGACAAATGCCGAAATTGAAGGGCTTTAAGAACTTCAATGCACTCAATTATGCAGAAATCAACGTAAGCGACCTTGAAAAATTAGGATTGGAAGAAGTTGATTTGACAGTACTCAAAGCAAGCAAGAAGGCTGCTGCAAACGCAGACGAACTCAGAGTTTTGGGTAACGGTGAAATTTCTAAAGCAGTTGTAGTAAAAGCAAGATACTTTACTGCATCAGCAAAAGAAAAAATCGAAAAAGCAGGCGGAAAGGCTGAATTAGTATAATGCAACAACCGAAAATACAACCGCCGAGCGTTGACGACTTGAAAGCAATGTTTCAAGTTTCAGGCTTAAAACAAAAATTACTTTTCACATTTTTGATGATGATAGTATTCCGTTTTTGCACACAGTTACCGCTCTTCGGTATCAACAGCGAAGTATTTAAAAATATTGCATCAGGAAACAATATCGTCGGATTTTTAGATATGTTCTCAGGCGGTGCTTTGGGAAATGTATCTATCATCGCACTCGGTATCGGACCTTACATCACGTCATCAATTGTAATGCAATTGTTGGCTGTTGTAATTCCGCAACTTGAGAAACTTCAAAAGGAAGAGGGCGAAGCAGGCAGAAGAAAGATTGCACAATACACGAGAGTATTTACCGTTGTAATTGCGATATTCCAAGCACTTGTCTTTGTTTTATTTTTGATGAAAAGTGCAACAGCGGCGATTATGCCAGATGTAAATCATTTCTTATTCGTTGTAGGTTCGGTAGGTATTTTAACGGCAGGTGCAGTATTCACAATGTGGCTTGCCGAATTAATGACAGAAAGAGGAATCGGAAACGGTGCTTCAATGATAATTTTCTGGGGTATTTTGTCCCGTATTCCTTTTTACTTCAGAACGACTGCACAAATCGTAGTAAATGATACGAGATTACAATGGGGCTTAATGGCATTATTGTTAATCTTCTTTGCAACAATGGTTTTAATTGTAATTATGCATGAAGCGGCAAGAAAAATCATTATCGTAAATCCAAGACGCCAAGTCGGAAACAAGGTTTACGGCGGAATGAATACATATATTCCGTTCAAACTTAACCCCGGCGGTGTAATGCCTATCATTTTTGCGATTGCGATTTTGATGTTCCCGACGACGGTATTGAGTCTTGTGATGAATTTCCCGGAAGGACCTATCAAAGACGTATTATTGCAGTTGAATGCGGTATTTAATCCGTCAACAATCAGTTATAACGTAATTTATTTCTTGTTAATTGTATTATTGACGTTTTTCTACGCATCAATCATTCCGAACATGCAACCGAAAGAAATTGCGAACAACTTGAAAAAGTACGGTTCGTCAATTCCCGGTATCAAGCCCGGCAGACCGACAGCAGAGGCTCTCGACAGAATTTTGAGCAGAGTTACATTGCTTGGAGCATTAGGCTTGGGTGTTGTAGCGTTGATTCCTTCATTTGCATCAACTGTTACAAACATCACGACATTGCAAGGTTTAGGAGCAACTTCGTTAATCATCATGGTTGGTGTTGCGTTAGACTTTATTAATCAAGTTAAAACACAACTCCTTTCAAAGAATTACGAAAGTTTCCTCAAAGAAAAACCTTAGAGGAATTGGAAAATAAAATTTAAAAGAGATAAGCATGAAAATGTTTATCTCTTTTGTTTTGTGATATAATTTCGCTATAAACAAGAAAGGGTTACAACAATGAAAAAAGAACTTATTATGGTAGGACCTCCGGCAAGCGGAAAAGGCACGCAAACGAAGAAATTGGTTGCCGAAACAGGTTTGAAACATGTTGATACAGGCTCAATGCTCAGAGAAGCAGTTGCTGCAAAAACTGAAGCAGGAATGATTGCGAAAGAATACATGGACAAAGGACAACTTGTTCCTGTTGAAATCGTAGGAAGAATTATTAAGGAAAGACTTTCACAAGATGATTGCAAGAAAGGCTTTATTTTGGACGGTTTCCCGAGAAGTTTGGAACAGGCTGAAATTTTGGATAACATTCTTGCAGAATTGGACAAAGGCGAAGATGTTGATATGAAAGTTGTTTACTTTGATATGCCGATTGACAACCTTATCGAAAGAATTGTCAACAGACGTTCTTGCCCGTCTTGCGGAGCAATTTTCAACGTAAAAACAATGACATTGAAAAAAGACGGCAAATGTGATTTTTGCGAAACAGAACTTGTCCAAAGAGCAGATGACAATGAAGAAATAGCAAAATCAAGATTTAATACATATTTTGAACAAACAGCACCTCTTATCGACCTTTACGAAAAGAGAGGCAAATTGGTAAAAGTAAACGCAGCAGGAACAATTGACGAAGTATTTGCTGCATTAAAGGAAGTAATAGGATAATGGCAGTATCAAGAAAATCAGGTTACGAAATAAAATTAATGCGAGAAGCCGGCAGAGTTGTTGCCCTTGTTCATCAAGAGATGAAGAACATTATTAAACCGGGGGTAACGACGAAGTATTTGGACGATGTTGCATATCAAGTCATCAAAGACAACCACTGTGACCCGTCCTGCTTGGGATACAATGGTTTCCCTTATACGATTTGTGCCTCGGTCAACGAAGAAGTTGTCCACGGTTTCCCGTCAGATAGAGTTCTCAAAGAGGGCGATATCATTACGGTTGACACTTGTGCAACTTTCAGAGGATATGTTGCGGACTCAGCTTGGACTTATGGAGTCGGAGAAATTTCGGCTGAGAACAAAAGGCTTTTAGAATTAACAGAAAAGGCTTTGTATGCAGGACTTTCAAAGTTCAAAACAGGTGCAATGTTGAATGATGTTTCAGGAGCGGTAGAAGATGTCGCAAATGAAAATCACCTCGGAATTATCCGTCAATACGGTGGACACGGCATTGGTCAAGAAATGCACGAAGAACCGTTTGTTTTCAATTATAGAGTTCCGAGCGGAAATTTTGAATTAAAAAGAGGAATGACAATTGCAATTGAACCGATGTTGACATTAGGTGGCGATGACGTCGAAGTTTTGGACGATGAATGGACAGTTGTAACAAAGGATAAATCCTTTGCGGCACACTTTGAACATACTTGTCTTATAACAGACGACGGTGCAGATATTTTGACAAAATTATAAACTTTAAGAGGAAAAAATATGATTCAAATGCGAGTTATGGGAATAGCGATAGACACAAGAACGGGCAACCCGATTGTTGTCTTGAACGATTTGGACAACAGAAAGGCATTGCCTATCTGGATTGGCTCGGCAGAAGCAAGTTCAATAATCAGAAAAATCGAAAATATCAAAGTTATGCGTCCGATGACGCACGATTTGACAATTAATTTCATCAAAGCAGCAGGCTACGATATTGAAAAAATTGAAATTAATGATGTTGAAAACGAAACATATTTTTCAACAGTTTATTTGTCAAACAATGAGGGCAAAGTCCTCGAAGTTGATGCAAGACCGTCAGATGCGATTGCACTCGCAATCAGAGCCGATGCACCAATTTACGTAACAGAAAACGTGTTGATGGACGGCTCGGTTTCAACAGACGAACAAAAGGACGAAGAAGAAGCACAAGAATTTCGCAACTTTGTCCAAAGCATAAAACCGTCGGATTTTGAACGATTGCTCAAAGAAAATGGCAATTCGGACAGTTAAATCCCAATTGGTGTAACCCTGTCAAATTTGAAAAAAGTCGGATAGACAGCACGTTTGTCCGATTTTTTTTGTTGTTTTCGGCTTAATCCCATAGCCGCAAGACCAATCGGCATGGAATTTTGCAACTTTTTGAACAAATTTGATTTTTCAAACTCCATTTTTCTCTCCTTTGTAGTATAATGTTGTGGTGATTATAATTTAATGAGATTTTGAAAAAAATCAAGAAAGAGGACAAAATGGCAAAAGTTACTAAAGATATGAGCATTATCGATATCGTACAAAACCACCCCGAAACCCTTGAAATTTTCGCAAAATACGGCATGGGTTGTATCGGTTGTGCAGCAGCAAGATTTGAAAACCTTGAAGCAGGTGCAAAAGTTCACGGCTTCGACGCAGATGCAATGGTTACAGAAATTAATGCACTTCTCGGCGAATAATTTTTCAAATATTTTGTTAAAAAAGCGGACTATTATCAGCCCGCTTTTTTGTTTGAATAAAACTTATAGATAAACTTAATCATTCATTGCCTGAACCACAGGTGAAGTTCATACATTTATCAAAATGTAGGGGCGAC
>SAMEA104315428__coassemble_1802_pt1 | contig 9591 bp, 9 predicted proteins | sample SAMEA104315428__metabat2_low_PE_039 | metagenome-assembled genome bin SAMEA104315428 (sample SAMEA104315428) | gut metagenome | biome: Monkey gut; feature: monkey-associated habitat; material: faeces | place: China | collected 2013
TACTGTTCTTTCTTTTTTATACGCAAGATTCAAAATCACTTGCCGTGTTTAAAGTATCGTCTAAAAATAACTTTTTGTCAATATTTTGATATTATGCTCGTGAAAAAACTTCCACGCCGACATCTGTTATAACATTTTCGTGGAAATATGCACAAGCACCTATCATTGCTGCGTTATCGGTACAATATTTCATTGCGGGGATATAAACTTTATAGCCCTTTTCCTCAAATGCTTTAATCTTTTTTCGGATAGCGGAATTTGCCGCAACGCCGCCCGCCAAGACGACTTGCTTTATTCCGAATTTTTCGCACGCATTAAATGTTTTATCCGCCAAAACGCTTGTGATATTTTCTCGGAAACTTGCCGCCACATCTGCCTTATTAAAATCGGGATTTTCTGCCGAAAGTTTCTTCACTAACTGCAACACAGCCGTTTTTAAGCCAGAAAAACTGAAATCAAATTCACCGACATGAGCCTTCGTAAACTTGTAGGCATTAGGGTTGCCGTCCTCTGCAAGTCTGTCAAGATAAAGACCTCCGGGGTATGGCAAGCCCAACAATCTCGCAACTTTATCAAACGCTTCGCCTGCCGCATCGTCAATCGTTTCGCCCAAAATTTCACTGTCAGAATAATCGTTAACTCTGATAATTTGTGTATGTCCGCCACTCACCAACAGTGCCATAAACGGCGGTTTCAAGTCAGTGTCGATATAATTTGCACAAACGTGAGCATTCAAGTGATTTATTCCGATAAACGGTTTATCATAAACAATTGCAAGGGTTTTTGCCGCATTCATGCCGACAAGCAGTGAGCCGACAAGTCCAGGCCCGACCGTCGATGCAATCGCCGTCAGGTTTTCGGGCTTCATGTTCGCTTCTTCAAGTGCTTTTGCAATAACCTCATTAACTGCCTCAAGGTGTTCTCTCGCAGCGACTTCCGGAACAACTCCGCCAAATTGCATGTGAGTTTTAATCTGCGATGCGACAATGTTCGACAAAACCTCTCTGCCGTTTTTAACAATTGCACAGGCAGTTTCATCGCAACTTGACTCAAGTGCCAAAATGATTGCGTCGCCTTCGTTTTCACCTATCAAAACTTCTTTATTACTTAACGGTGTTTTTAACGTTTTTGTATTCATTTCCGTATCTGCTTTCTAAAAAATTAATTGTTTTAAGATAATCTTCATACAATTTTTTCTTGCAATTTTCAATTTCCGAAGTCGATTTTACATTGCCGCAAACCCTGTTGATGGTTGTGTTTCTCTGGCGAATTATGTACATTGCCTGTCTTTCTTCATGAAGTTTTTTCAATTGTTCAGGTGTCAAATTCGGATTTACAATATCTGCCGAAGTTGGCATTGCGATTGCTAACAAACTTATTATAACAAAAATCTTTTTCATATTTTCCCCAAATTTATATTATCAGTGTATATTACCGACATGTCGCCGTCAAATATTTATGTCATTTTGTGACAAAAAATTTCGTCCGTGTCAAAAATTCAAAATATCGCAAAAATCCTAAGAAACAATGTGTCCGAGCATAATTTCGTTTTCAAAATCGACCTCATCAAGTTGGATTTTCACAAAAGAATCTTTGCTCGTTTTTTCAAAAAATACTTTTATATAATTCGGCGTAACGGCTTTATACATGCCCGTTTTGCGGTCAGGTTTTTTCTCGATGGTAACAAAATATTCTGCTCCGATATTATTTTTCAAAAATTCAAGATGTTTTTTTGCGGATAAATCTTTAACAAGTTGCATGCGGCGATGTTTTTCGCTTTGTTCAACTTGGCACGGCATAGTCGCCGCAACGGTTTTCGGGCGGATTGAATACGGAAAAACATGAATTTGCGAAAGCGGAAGTTCAGAAAGTCTTTCGAGGGTCAAATTGAAGTTCTCGACGGTTTCTTGCGGAAATCCGACAATAATGTCGCAACCCAAAAATACCCGCTCAAATTTCTCATTCAACTTCGTCACGACATTTTTAATTTTTTCAAAATCATAATGTCTGTTCATGTTCTTCAAAGTCTTGTCACACAAGGATTGTAGCGACAAATGAAAATGCGGACAGAATTTTTCCGACTCAGACAGAAAATCAATCAATTCATCGGTCAGTTCATTTGGGTCTAAAGAGCCTATTCTGACTGTTTTTGCGTCTGTTTTATCAATTGATTTCAAAAGGTCGAGCAAAGTTTTTTTCTCGGGCAAATCAAGCCCCCATTGACCGACGTGAATACCCGTTAAAACTATCTCATTGTAACCGTTTTGGGTTAAAATTTTTATTTGCTCGATAACATCTTCCTCACGGCAACTTCTCGACAATCCTCTTGCAATGCAGATTGTGCAGTATGAACAACGATTGTTGCACCCGTCTTGAATTTTTATGGTCGCTCTTGTTCTGTTAAAATTTGAGAGTTTTTCGTATCTGAAATCACGATGTTCGTTAATTTCTGTAACAAAATTTTTCTCGTTACTTTTAATTATTTTGACGACGTCGGGTTTTTCGTAAATGCCGAAAATTTTGTCTATGAGAGGATTTTCCTCATCTTTATGGAGTTGGGCATAACAACCTGTCAAAATTATTTTGACGTTCGGATTTTTGTGTTTAACGGATTTTATGGCTTGCAGCAATTTCTTTTCCGCCTCTAATGTAACGGCACAGGAATTGAAAATATAATAATCACAATTTTCGACATTCAAAGCAGGCGAAAACCCTGCGGATAAAAGTTTTTCTTCCATTACCGCAGATTCTGTCTGATTTGTTTTACAACCGAAAGTTTTTATTAAAAATGTTGCCATATTTTTTAACCATACACCTTGAATAAACTAATTATAACCGAAAAAAATATTACAAAAGATTAAAGATATAAAGATGTTTGTCTATTTTTTATAAATGAATTATAATAGAAGAGGATTATTTTAATCCACATGGATAAACCATCGGACTAATGAAAAAACTTATTAATAATATAAAAACATACATACTATTGATATCAATGTTGATTATGGGGCAGGCGATGCCTGTTTCGGCTATTGATTTTGAACCGCCCGTTCCCGCAAATGAAGAGAGCGGCTCTTTTAAAGATGCTCCGATGCCCGATTTGTCCGATTTTTCAAATACAAAAAAACAAAAGTCCGATAAGAAAAATAAACAACAGGTTATTTCTGCCATAAAAATTGAAGGCAACAGAATTATTCAGAATAACGACATCACAAATGCAATGAAATTGCAGGTTGGGGACGTTTATTCGCCTGAAAAAATCCAAAGTTGCCTGACAGAAATTTATAACATGGGCTGGTTTACTGAGCGTATGCGTGCCGTTCCCGTCAAAGACAAAAATAACAATGTCGTTTTAAAAATTTATGTTGAAGAAAATCGCCCCATTACAGAGTTTACAATCACAGGTAATACGGTAATTTCGGCGGGTGAAATTTCTGAACTTTTGGCTCCTTTGGAAAATCAACCTCAAAACATCGCAACATTAAACCAAGCGGTTGAAAAGGTTGAAGAACTTTACGCTTCAAAAGGTTATATTCTTGCTCGTGTCGAAAATGTCCAAGATGACCCCGACGGTTGCGTAAACATGCATATTTCTGAGGGTATCATCAATACAATCAAGTTTGAGGGTAACAACAAAACAAAAGATTATGTTGTTAACAGAAATATTTTGTCCGTCCCAGGTACGATTTACAACGAAAATACCGTCAGAGAGGACTTAATCAGACTTTACGGCACACAAGCGTTTAAAGATGTTAACAGAACAATCGAAAAATGTGACGACCCGAATTATTATGACATCACAATCAACTTAATCGAACAAAGAACCGCAACAATCAGTGTTGGTGCAGGTTTGGATACTGCAACTGGTTTCTTCGGACAAGTCGGTTTTGTTGAAAACAACTTCCTCGGCAGAGGTCAAAGAATTTCGTTGAACTTCTTGGCAGGTACAGGTGTTCTTTTGTCGGACGATTCGACATTGGACAGGGCAAACTTGCAGGGTGATATCAGTTTCTTTGATCCGAGATTCAGAGGAACAGATGTTTCTATGTTGTATAAGGCGTTCTGGCAAGACTTTGCAAGTTATCAGGTACCGCTTGCGATTGAAAGAAGATTTGGCTTTGAAGCGGTTGCATCAAGACAATTCAAGAAGGTTCGCAACCTTTCGGGTTCATTCAAACTCGGTATTGAAAATATTGATTTGACCGAAGGTAATTACAGACAAATGGCGAACTTGTATGCGGCACACGGTATTCCGATTTCGGAACGTGCTAAACAACTTCGTGGCGGAACGTTTGTGTCTTTGGCACCGTCATTGGTTTACGACACTCGTGACAGAGATGTTAACCCGAGAGATGGTATTGTTGCAAACATCAAATACACTGAAAACGTTGGCTTAGAACACATTGGAGATACTCACGGTATGTTAACCGGCGGTATCAAAAAATATTTCCCTGTTATGACAAAATCTTCATTGTCGGTTACAGGACGTGCAGGCGGAGCAATTCATGGCGATGTTCCCGAAGTAATGGCATTCAGACTTGGCGGACCTTATTCTGTCAGAGGTTACAAGATGAGTTCAATCGGTACGGGTAATGCTTATGTTATGGGTTCAATCGAGTTGAATACACCGTTCTTCTTCTTGGATAGAATTAAGCAAATGAAGTTCTTGGATAACATCAAATTCGAGTTGTTTGTTGACGCAGGTAAACTTTTCGATACAACAATTTCGGACAGAATGTATAACAGACCCGGATACGGTGTTGCATTCGGTGGCGGTATCAAGGTATTTGTTCCCGGTGTCGGACCTCTCAGTATCGATTACGGTTATCCGCTTACAAATGTCGGAAGAGGCAACAGCAAGGGTGCATTCACATTCGGCATGGGAGATTTGTTCTGATGACTCTTTCTTATCGTTGCAAAAATCTTGATGATACCGAAAAAGTCGCACGATTATTTGCAAAAACAATTGAAGAAACAGGTGCTTTTGTTTGTCTTCATGGAGATATCGGTGCGGGCAAAACTGCTTTTACAAAATTGGTTTGCAAGTATCTCGACGTCAAACAAAGAGTTACAAGCCCGAGTTTTGTTATTTTAAACGAATATAAAAGCGGAAAAATTCCTGTTTATCATTTTGATTTGTACAGACTCGAAAGTGAAGGTGTTGCAACGATTTCAGACGAACTCGAAGAATATTCCGAGGGCAAAATTTTGACAATGGTCGAGTGGGCGGAATTTTCACCCGACACTGAACTCCCGTTCGACAGACTGATTGTAAATATTACTTATTTGTCGGATACTGAAAGAGAAATGATTTTCGACGCAATCGGTGAAAAGTCTGAGAAAATCCTTGAAAAAATGGCAAAAAACGATGAAAATATTAACCTTTGATACATCTTTGAATAAAACATACATTGCTTACGGTGAGAATGATAAAATCCTTGTCAATAAAGCAATTCCGTCCGATGATGAAAAATATCACAGTGCGTACCTCGTTCCTGAAATTTTAAGTCTTTTAAAGTCTGAAAACATTACTATGCAAGACCTTGACGCTATCGGGATTAACGAAGGTCCGGGAAGTTTTACGGGTATCAGAATTTGTACGGTTATTGCAAGAACTGCGGCTCAACAACTCAATATAAAGGTTGTTCCTGTTCCGTCGCTTGAAATTCTTTCAAAAATCAATAAATCCGATAAGAAAACTTTGACGGTTCTTGATGCGAGAAAACATAAGGTTTATGTTGCGGCTTATGATAAAGATGAAGTTTTGATTGCACCGAAAGCCATACAGGTAGAGGATTTAGAGGACTTAATCAAATCTGATGATTATGTCGTAATTGCCGATAATTCAATTCATAATCTTTTGGCAGAAAAGGGAATCGACTCGATTAATTACGAGGGAAACGATTATGAATTGGGCGAATTTTTGTATCATATTGTAGAAAAGAAATTGCACGGAAACAATGACTATCATTGGGCAAAGGCAAAACCGTTGTATATTCAGCCACCGTCAATTTCAACTCCTAAAAAGGTCGGTGCCTGATGTATTACTTTAAGCAGATAAATGGGCTTGGCTGCTTGCTTTGGAGCATATTTTTCTGCTGGTTGTTTTTTGCTTTGAAACTTTATTATGTCATTTTTGCGGTTATCATTCTCGCTTTTGCGTATAATTTGTACCTGCGGATAAAATCTAACGTAAAAAAACATACCGAAGAAAAAGAAAGAAATTTTGAACCTGAAATCGGCGAAGTGTATAAGGTATGCCCATATTGCGGAAACAACGTCAAACGTGGTGCGACTTCCTGCCCGCATTGTAATACAAAGTTCTAAATATTTTTTGAATGAAAATTCTCGCTTAAATTTAAGTGTTCCTCTGCCATATTGAGGAACGAGCAGCGTGTGAAACAGTCATTCTGAGGACGAAGTCCGAAGAATCTGTTAATTTGTAAAACGATGAAAGGATAGATACTTCGGCTAAAGCCTCAGTATGACAATTATTTTCTAAAGTTTAGCGTTTTCTGTCATTACGAGGAACGAAGTGACGAAGTAATCCAGTGTTTACTCATTTGTTGGAAAACTTTATACATTTGTCATAAATGCAGTGGTTTTTTATTTTAACATTTCTTCATAAATTATGTATGTGATTAAAGATTTTTTCGGGCATGGTCGATAAAAATAGAGTGAGAAGAAATTAATTCTAAGGAGATATTTATGGAAATGAACTCGTCAGATTTTTTGTTTAACGTTGAACTTGAATCAGGGTTGAACGAAATGTTGGACACTTGCCTCGGATACGTTGCAGACGTTCTTTCAGAAGAGCAATTTACGAGAATTGAAGACTAATTTTCGTAGGAATTTATTTCAAGGGATTTGATAAATGAGGTTATACGACCTCATTTTTTTTGTGCTGTTTCTCGTAATGACATTTACCCGTTGAAACTTCTTCATTCAGTGTCATATTGAGGGGCTTGTCCCCGAAATATCTGTTTTAATCATCATTACATAGATACTTCGGCTAAAGCCTCAGAATGACGTTTACTGCTTTAAGTTTAAGATTATTGTTATTAATGCGTAATTTTTCACAAAGAATTATATTTTAAAAAATCATTTGCTATGTTAAAATATTTTTGCAATGTCCTAAAAAAACGGTGGAATTTTATGAAAAAATTATCTTTAGCCTTTGTTTGGCATCTTCATCAACCCAATTACAGAACGCCTAATGACGATGTTATGCTTATGCCTTGGACGAGGTTGAATGCTGTTCAGACGTATTCGGGAATGTTGAGTTTTTTGGATAATTTTCCGTCATTGAAGTTGAATTTTGACATTTCGCCGACTCTTTTGGATGCAATCGAAGGTTATGCAAATGGGCAAATCAGCGATATTCACTCAAATTTGACCCTTACTCCCGTTGAAGAACTTTCTTCCGACGATATGGAGTTTATTTTAAATTATTTCTTCGATTTGGATTATAACAAATATATCGCAAAATACCCCCGTTACGAGGATTTGTACAAACGCAGATTTTCAAAAGAAGAAATTGATGTTGATGAATTTTCGATGTCGGGTTATTCCGATATTATGACGATGTTCAACCTTGTTTGGTTTAGAGATGAGCAAATTACCGAATATCCCGAGGTTGAAGAAATTGCCAGAAAAGGCAAGCATTACACGAATAAACACCGTGAAACGCTTATTGATGCTCAAAGAGATATTATCAGAAAAATTATCCCGAATTTTAAAAAATATTTTTCGGAAAATAAAATCGAGATTTTGACATGTCCTTATTATCACCCGATTTTGCCGATTGTTTCGGACATGGACAATGCAAAAACTCCGAATTTGCGAACACCGCTCCCCGGCAGTGATATCAAAATGCCTGATTGTGCAAAAGCACAAATTGAAGCGGGTATGAAACGTACGGAAGAAGTTTTCGGTATTAAGCCGAAAGGTATGTGGCTGCCAGAACAGGGTATCAGCCGTGAAGTTGCAGAAATGATTGCAGATAGCGGACTTGAGTGGACTATTTCCGACGAAACGGTGCTTTCAAGCACTATTCAAAAAGATATTGTTCGTGACTTTAAAGGTTTCCACCAAGACCCGTTCGACCTTTGCCAAACTTATTCTCTTAATTTTGCCAAGGATTTGAAAATTGTCTTTAGAGATTCCGTTTTACCGAATTTAATTTCGTTTGAATATCCCAATTACGATGCGAAAGTTGCGGCTCATGACCTTTATGACAGAATTAAAGTTGTTTATTCAAAATTTCTCAACGCACCGTCAAGAAATCATTTGCTCACGATTGCCATGGACGGCGAAAATGCTTGGCATAACTACCGTGACGGCGGCAAGGAATTTTTGACGGAATTGTATGCCTTAATCGAAAAAGACCCGACATTGGAAACGGTTTTGCTTAGCGACTACGTTGAAAACGTTGACCACATTCAAAAACTCGACAACATCAAAGCAGGGTCAGGCGTGAACAGTGATTTCAGATTTTGGACGGCTGAACCCATTAAAAATATGGCTTGGCGATATCTTTTTAACACTTATGAAGATTTGAAAAAGGCGGAAAGTGAACGTCCCGAAGGGGATTTGGGCATAAAACAAGCCTATGAACATTTATATACCGCACAAGGCAGTGACTGGTTTTGGTGGTTTGGCGAACCGAATGATTCGGGACAAGACCATTTGTTCGATTTTCTGTTCAGAGAACATTTAAAAGAGGTCTATTCTTTAATAGGCATGCCTGCTCCGGAGAATTTGGACAAACCTTTGGCATCATTTTCGGGAAAACCGTCAAGAATACCGAAAGGCTTAATTTCTCCGTCTTTGACAGGAAAAAGAGGCTATGAGGAAGAATGGAGAAATGCAGGTTGCATCGACATTTCGTCCTCTCCGTTAATGCAGGAAAATAAACTTTTCAACAAAATTTATTTCGGTTCCGATTATGATAATCTTTATTTGCTTTTTGATGTAAACCCTTATGTTTACAATATTACGGAGAGCGAAGAACCGATTTATCAGGCATACGTTTATATCAAAACGAACAAAGATGAGTTCCAATACACCGCCCCCGTGCGTCCTTTAAATAAAAACGAAAATGTTTGCCAACTCATCAAAAACGCCTATACTCACGAAGTCAAAATAACGTTTATGCAGAAAAAATTGTTCCCGTTGTTTTTTTCAAAAGCAATGAAGAATAATCTTTGGGTTATGGATAAAAATAATTCGATACAATGCGTCTATGACGACGTCGTTATGTTGCAAATCCCTTTTGATGACCTTAATATCCGCCGTGGTGAAAAAATCGATTTCTTCATTATTAACGGTACATTCGGCAGAATTGAGGACATTTATCCGCAAGACTTGTGGCTAACTATCAAACGCCCTGAATAAGTAATAATTATTGAAAACAGTAACGACACACGTTAAAACTTAAAGCAGTAAACGTCATATTGAGGGGCTTGTCCACGAAATATCTGTTTTCATCAATAGTTGAAAATTAACAGATTCTTCGCTACGCTCAGAATGACATGATTTTTTTGATGAATTGAATTATTCGGGTAGTCGTTTTCCTCGATTTCGCTCTGT
>SAMEA104315428__coassemble_1886_pt1 | contig 9128 bp, 7 predicted proteins | sample SAMEA104315428__metabat2_low_PE_039 | metagenome-assembled genome bin SAMEA104315428 (sample SAMEA104315428) | gut metagenome | biome: Monkey gut; feature: monkey-associated habitat; material: faeces | place: China | collected 2013
ATGAAGGAGACTGATATGGCCACTCACAAAACTATTGACTTCTCGGCTATTGATAAGGTTCTCGAAACTTATGAATTTAAGAAATCAAACCTCATCGCAATCTTGCAGAGAATTCAAGAAATCTATCGATATCTTCCTCTCGACGCTTTAACGTACGTCGGCACGAAGATTGAAGGATTGTCACCTGCAACCGTATATGGTGTTGCAACTTTTTATGCACAATTCAGCCTTGACCCCAAAGGCAAATACGAAATCAAATTATGCGACGGAACTGCATGCCACGTTAGAGGCTCAATGCCCGTTCTCGACGCCGTTAGAGGTAAACTCGGACTTACTCCCGAAAAATCAACGACTGACGACGGTATGTTCTCGCTCGAAACTGTAAGTTGCTTAGGTGCTTGCGGCTTGGCACCGGTTATTGTCATCAACGGTAAAGTTTACCCAAAAATGACTGCCGATGCGGTTAAAGTTGCCCTCGACGAAGTAATTAAGCAGGACAAGGAGGCATAAGATGATAAAAACCATAGATATCGATATTCAACAAGAGCAGAAAAAAGCACAAGAAGTCATCAAAGCACAAGGCTTGAGAGTTCTTGTTTGCTCAGGTACAGGCTGCATTGCTAATGGTTCAATGGACGTAATTGAAAAATTCAGAGAATTGGGTGCTAACGTTTCAACGCTTACGGCACACGACAAAATGACTATCGTTCCGACCGGTTGTCACGGTTTTTGCGAACAGGGCGTTTTGGTTTTAATCCCTGATTTAGACGTAACTTATGTTAAAGTTCACGTCGAAGATGTTGAAGAAATTTTCAACTCTCACATTAAAGACGGCAAACCTGTCGAAAGACTTTTGTACGTTGACCCGAAAACAAATCAACACGTTTTCAAAAGCGAAGATATTAATTTCTACGCAAAACAAACTCGTACCGCTCTCGTAAATTGCGGTCACATCAATGCAGAATGTATTGATGAAGCAATTGCCGTAAGAGGTTACGAAGCATTATCAAATATTTTAAAAGAAAATAATCCCGATGCCGTTATTCAAGAAATTCTTGAGTCAGGTTTGAAAGGCAGAGGCGGAGCAGGTTTCCCGACAGGCTTGAAATGGAAGTTCACGGCTGCAAACAAGGGCGGCAAGTCATACGTTGTATGTAACGGTGACGAAGGCGACCCCGGTGCATTCATGGACCGTTCCGTTATGGAAGGGGACCCGCATAAGTTGTTGGAAGGTATGGCTATTGCTGCATTTGCAATCGGTGCTGACGAAGGATACATTTACGTTCGTGCGGAATATCCGCTCGCAATTCAACGTTTGAGAAAAGCAATCGCTGATGCGGAAGAACGTCACTATCTCGGCAAAAACATTATGGGCACTGATTTTTCGTTCACTCTTCACATCAAAGAGGGTGCAGGTGCATTTGTTTGCGGTGAAGAATCAGCACTTCTCGCCTCAATTGAGGGCGAAAGAGGTATGCCAAGACCGAAACCGCCATTCCCTGCAAACAAAGGTTTGTTCGGCAGACCGACTTTGATTAACAACGTTGAAACTCTCGCAAATGTTCCTTTGATTATGTTAAAAGGTGCAAAATGGTTTGCTTCAATGGGTACAGAATCAGCAAAAGGTACAAAAACATTCGCATTAACAGGGGAAGTTAACAACACCGGTCTTATTGAAGTTCCGATGGGTACAACCCTCAGAGAAATCGTTTTCGATATCGGCGGCGGTATCAGAAACGGCAAAAAATTCAAGGCCGTTCAAATCGGCGGACCGTCAGGCGGTTGCTTGACAGAAGAACATCTCGACTTGCCTATGGATTACGAAAGTCTTTCAAAAGCAGGTGCGATGGTCGGCTCAGGCGGTTTGGTAGTAATGAACGAAGACACTTGTATTGTTGAAGTTGCTCGTTTCTTTATGAACTTTACTCAAAACGAATCTTGCGGAAAATGCGTTCCTTGCCGTGAAGGTACAAAAAATATGTTGAAGATTTTGGAAAAAATCGTTCGTGGCGAAGGCACAATGGAAGATTTGGACAAATTGGAAGACCTTGCTCACGCAGTAAAAGACGGTTCACTTTGCGGTTTGGGTAAAACTGCTCCTAACCCCGTTCTTTCAACATTAAAGTACTTCAGAGATGAATACATTGCTCACATCAAAGACAAAAAATGCCCCGCAGGCGTTTGCTCAGCAATGAAAGTTATCACTATTCAGGAAGACTTGTGTAAAGGTTGTACAAAATGTGCAAGAACTTGCCCTGTCGGTGCTATCGAAGGAACAGTTAAAAATCCTCACAAGATTAACCAAGACAAATGTATTAAGTGCGGTTCCTGCGTAAACGCATGTCCGTTCAAAGCAATCAAACAGTCGTAATGAAAGCAAAGGATTAATAAAAATGAGTACATTATTTATAAACGGAAAAGAATGTGAATTTACGGACGAACCGAACCTCCTCGAAGTAATCCGCAAAGCAGGATTTGACGTACCGACATTCTGCTATCGACCTGACCTTAAACCGTTCGGTTCTTGCAGAATGTGCGTTGTCGAAGTTGAATACCCTAACGGCAGAGTTATGGTAAATTCTTCCTGCACAATGCCTCCCGAAGCAGGCATCAAAGTCAGCACAAACTCTGCAAGAGTAAGAAAAATCAGAAAAACTGTTTTGGAATTACTCCTCGCTAACCACGACAGAGAATGTACGACTTGCGAAAAATCAGGTAACTGCGATTTGCAAAAATATTCTGAAGAATACGGAATCAGAAAAATCAGATTCCCGAAATTAAAAGCAGATAAAATGCGAGAAATTGACGATTGCAACCCGTCAATCAAACGTGACCCCAACAAATGTATCTTGTGCGGTGCTTGCGTCAGAGCATGCCAAGAATTTCAAGGTCATGCCGTTTTGGGCTTTGCAAACAGAGGCTCAAAAACAGTCGTTCAACCGCTCGCCGGAAAACATCTCTCGGAAGTTGACTGCGTATTCTGTGGTCAATGCCAAGCAGTTTGCCCGACAGGTGCTTTGACAATCAAAAATGATACTGAAGAAGTTTGGGACGTTATCAACGACAAATCTAAAAAAGTCGTTGTTCAAGTCGCTCCTGCCGTTCGTGTTGCAATCGGAGAAATGTTCAACTTGCCGGCAGGTCAAAACTCAATCGGCAAAATCTACTCGGCACTCAGAAAAATCGGTTTCGATTTAATTTTCGATACAAACTTCTCAGCGGACTTAACAATCATCGAAGAAGCAACCGAATTTATCGGCAGATTGACAAACAAAGGCACATTGCCGTTGTTCACATCTTGCTGCCCCGCTTGGGTAAGATATTTGGAAACGCAACACCCCGATATGCTCGGACACCTTTCAACATGTAAGTCCCCGCAAGGTATGCTCTCACCTGTTATGAAAGAATTATTGCCAAAATATCACGAAGGTTTCACAAAAGAAAACACGGTTGTTGTGTCAATTATGCCTTGTACCGCTAAAAAGTACGAAGCAAAACGAGAACAATTAATGCGTGACGGAAAATACGAAACCGATTACGTTTTGACGACAAAAGAATTTGGCAGAATGATTAAAGAAGCAGGTATCGACTTTAATGAATTAGAAGATGAAAAAGCAGATTCACCGTTCGGAGAATATTCAGGCGCTGCAACAATCTTCGGTGCATCAGGCGGTGTTGCCGAAGCGGCTGCAAGAACTGCTTACTACTACGTTACAGGCGAAAACATTGCCGACAACGACATCAAAGAAATGAGAGGCGTTGATGCAAATTCTCGTTCAAAATCAGTAGAACTCGACATCAAAGGCACAAAAGTCGTCGTCAGAGTTGTTTCAACATTACTTGAAGCAGAAAAAGCAATTCAGGAAATCAAAAACGGCACGGCAAACTTCCAACTTCTCGAAGTTATGGCTTGCCCCGGCGGCTGCGTAAACGGCGGCGGTCAACCGACAAGTTGCTCAAATGCAAAAGTTAAGGAAGAACGTGCAGCAGGTCTTTACACAGAAGATAAAAATCTCCCCGTAAGACGTTCTCACGAAAATCCCGATATCATTAAACTTTATGAAAACGACCTCGAAAAAGCAGGTTCTCATAAAGCACACGAACTTTTGCACACAACATACTCTGACAAGTTCACAGGCTCATACAAAGACGTTAAGTAATTAATTACAAAACGAAAAATAAAAAGCAGACCCTGAAAAGTCTGCTTTTTTATTGTAAAAATTTTTACCGCAAAAATTATTCTTCCTCTTGATATTGATAATTATTTTTGGCTTGAAATTTTTGCAATCGTCCGCTGCCGTATTTCTTTTCAATAAATTCTTCCCGCTTTAAATTTTTCGCAGAGAACATCGAATTGAAGTTAACAATTGTCGAATCCGTTGCCATTGAAGGATTATTTTGTATAAAAGTATCCAAAATTTCACGACCTTCAGCAAATCTTCTTTGGTCAAAATAAATCGTCAAAAGTCCAGAAAGTGCAGGTTTTTCAGACGGTTTCAACTTCAAAATATTTTTATATGCGATAATTTGTTGATCCCTATCGTTCAAATTTCTGTACGCCTTAACCAAACGATAATAAATATCGGTACTTTCCTTAATTCTCAAGGCTTTCGTATAAGTTTCGGCAGCCCTTTCGTACTCGCCTGCCGCCATATATTCGTCCCCAAGGTCAATAACGCTGTGAACATCATTCGGAATTCTCTTTGAAATATCCTTTAACTCAGCCTCTTTTGCCTTTCTGATTTCTTCGGTTGAGGGTTGTTTTGAGTAGGACAGATAAAGCATTCGAGCCGTATTTTTGTCACGTTGGGTCAAATGAGAAACAGGGAATTTCGCACCTTGTGCCATAATATCGCCCTGATACGGACTATGCCCCGAAATTCCTATCGAATGACCGATTTCGTGCAACATTGCATGATAAACCCAATCCTTAGAAAGAGGTTTTCCGTCGGGAGAATACGTACGAACAGAAATATTTGCCCCCGTAATCGTTGTTCCCGCATACTTGTTGGCACAATTTCCGCCCTCTTGCAATCCCGCTTTGCTATCCGCTTTCAAAAAAGTTACAACATCATCGGCATCGTTTCTGTTTCCCGCAAAGTTAAACATTACGTAGGAACCGCCCATTGCCGCCTGCCATTCCTTGTATGCCTGTTGCATCAAAGGTTTGTAAATAGGGTCGCTCTCAATGTAAACACGGGCAACACCACGACGTCTTGTGTATTTTTGACCGCCACGATAAGCATTTTTAATATATTCTGTTGCGGTAATTTTAGGTTGATTATGAGCATGGGCAACTTTGGGTGTTGCAGCATTGGAAGCCGCTGCTGACGTTGAAGTTGTTTTTGTTTTTGCGGCTGCTTGTTCCGCCAAATATTTATCAATTTGTGCAATCCCTTGTCTTGCATAGGCTGCCGCCTGAGATTTCGGAGCAATTTTTATAATTTGCTGATATTCACTTTTTGCCGCAGCATAATTTTTATCACCTTTAATATATGCCTGAGAAAGCATATAGCGGGCATTTACGTCATAATAACTTGCCTTAATTGCACTTCTGAAATAACTTCTCGCAAGACTGTATTTGCCTTCGTTATATGCCGCCATTCCAGCATCATAAGCCGAACTCGCAAATGCAGGTGTCGCCATCATAAAAACCATTAAGCCGATTAAAAACTTTTTCTTAAAACCATTTTTCATATCAAAAGTTTAGCATTTTTTAGTATTAATCGCAACTTTGCAACATTAATATAATATATGCAAAAAATATCGAGAGTTGATTTGTGTCAACCCTCGATTTAGAAAGGAATTTGGTCTGTTAAACTGCTTGTTTTTCCATCATTTTCAAATATTTTTTGCGTGCTTTTTCATCTTTTTGAAAAATGAAAACGTATTCATGTTGGAAAATGTAGAAACCGCCTGCCAACGCTCTGTATCTCCAAAGATTTGCGGTTTTGCCTTTCGCTCTTTCATTGCCCTGAATGTCTTTTACGATAACCGCTTTCGGGATAAAGCCCGCTTTTTCCATTCTTTGTTCACAGAAGAATGATAAAAATTCGCATCTGCCGTTTTTGTACTCATCACCGATGATAAGAGCCGCAAAACGACCGTCTTCAAGCATATCATAAGCATTTTGAGCAACTTTTTCAAACATATTGTAAAATTCTTCGGGAGAAGAACAATTCGACAAATCTTCTTTTCTGTCAGAAAATTTGATAATGTCATCATACGGCGGGTGAAGAACTACGAATTGAGCCTTTTCCTCGCCCATAATTTCAAGACGTGCCTGAATTTTGTCCTTAATTTCTTCCGAAGCGGAATCGCCTGCAATAATATTTACGTCCGTAACCAATTCTTTCGGAGTAAATTTTTCAGAAACATGTTGAGCAAGTTCCGGTTTCAATTCAACACCGATACATCTTCTGCCCATTTTCAACGCTTCAATTGCGGAAGTTCCCGAGCCGAAAAATAAATCTAAAACTACATCTTTTTTCTTGGTAAATCTTTCAAAGAATTGTTCTGCAAGTTGCGGAATGTAGTTGCCGTGATATTCGTTCGAGTGTCTGTCAGACTTATCTCTCGACGGAAATAACCACAACGTATCCGTTTTAACGTTAGAATAATCTTTCCAATTATTCAAATCTATGTCGTTGTAGGGTTTGCATTTTTTTATGGGATTTTCCGCAACCCGTAAGTCCGCCTCCTGCTGCGGTACTTCAACTACTTTTAAATTTGAACGTCTTGCCATTCCAATTCCCCCTATGCTGAATTTCATAGTTAGAGTATATTGGAATTTTAAGTTTTATGTATCCTTTAAATTAAGTATTTTATTTGTTGTTTAACAAATTGTTGGTGAACTATTTGTTGCACTTCAAGTTGATAAGAACGTCAACGAGCATCGGATCCCACTTAATGCTTGATTCTTCACGCATAATTTCGAGGGCTTTTTCAACACTCATTGCTTTACGATAAGTTCTGTCAGTCGTCAAAGCACAGTATGCATCGGCAATTGCGATAATTCTTGAGCCGAGAGGAATACTTTGTCCGCTCAAACCTTCTCGTCCCGTACCGTTCCAACGTTCTTTGTGATAGTGAATGTACGGAATTACCTCTGCCATAAAGTTGATACTCATAAGCAAATTTACACCGATATTCGGGTGATTATAGAGTTTTGTCCATTCTTCTTTGGTAAGTTCGCCTTTTTTGTCGAAAATTTCAATCGGCAAAGTAATTTTTCCGATATTTCTCAAAAGTGCCGCATAATATACCAAATCTTTTGTTTTCTCGTTCAAACCAAGTTCCGAACAAATTTCAACAGACAATTCCGCAACTGCTCTTGAATAATTTTGTTTAAAGTGACTTCTCGAATCAACTGCACGAGCAAGGTTTTCAACAAATGCCTGTTGTTCATCGCCCAAATCACCAATCAAAGCGGTAATTTCCGCTCTCAAATGTTGCAAATCAGTGACTGTCGCATCTTCATCATTAATCAAAGCCTCAGCATCTTCAGCCTCTTTTTGGAAAGCCATTGAAGTTGCGAACAAATCTGCCGTAATTTCGCACATATTGACGAAATTCGGGTCTAATTCTTTTACCTCGTAATTTTGAATTACGATAACGCCGACGCAATCCAAAGAACTTTTCATCGGCACGGAAAGACTGTAAACAGCCTTATCTTCACCGATTGCCTTAATTGGTTTTAAACCTTGGATTTGCTTGGCATTGAGTTCAATCGTCTTACAAGATTTGTAAGTTTCAACCGCAATCGATTCATCATCAAAACTGTAACCGATGTTTTGCGAATACAAATCACCGTCAACTTTTACAGAAGTTCCGACAAGGAGCAAATCATGTCCTTTAGCCGAAAAACCGCCGGCATTATCCTTCGTCAAATAAATATGACAAGCATCAACGCCCGACATTTCCTTTATCGTTTTCGCAATTGAACTATAAATAATATAATCTTCTTTACTATTAAAGCCCAAAATCGTAAGGGTTTTATCCTTAGAATAAATAGAAATCAATTCATTTAACTGATTTTTCAATCCCGCAACTTTATCAGTTTCCTTCTCGCTGATTTTTTTCGCCAAATCATCGGAAATAAGATGTTCGGATAAAAAATCACCAAGATTCAATGCAAAAATCTCTTCAAGAGGATCAGAATCAATTAAATCTGCACTCTGTGAAAATAGCGATACGCCTTCTTCTTTTTTGTCTTCCATGTGTTCTTTGTCTTCTTTCTGTGCCATGCGGCGGATTAATCTCTCTATTTCTATTTTCGACATGCTTTTCCAAAACTTTATCTAATTTACAAAACTTCATACAAACAGATTAATTTTGAAAATCATGTTAACTCTTGCCCACCAAAAAGTTTCGGGAGTTTTTTATAACAATACAAATGTAACAGAATGTTAAAAACAAATCAAGATGTTAAAGTTTTCAAAAGAAGTTGCCGATAAGAAAAGAGTAAGGTAAGTGAAACAAGTAAGTGAAATGATTAACTTTTCAGGAATATCAAACAAATCAAATTTCTATTCATTTTCAACAGGTGCAAAACCGCAAGAAAAAACAGAAACTCCTGTAAAACAACAAATCATTTCTTACGGAAATTACGAACTTTCAAATAATGTTGCCGCAATGAAAACACAAGTTGCACAAGACAACATTAAATTCAACAAAAATTTCTTGAGCACAATCCAATACCTCAATGCTCAAGCAGCAGTCGGAATGCACAAAAATACCGACAGCAAAGTTTTTGTTTCAGCAGAAGCATTCAGAAAAGAACCGACAGAATTTTTGAAATCCGCTTCGTTGAGTGAAAAATTAGAATACATTGACAATATGACCGAAGATGTTACAAATGGTCTTGCGTCAATCGCAGAGCAATACAACACAAAACTCAATACGTTGTATGCGTAAATAAAATTTAAATTTCTTACATTTCTTACATTTCTTACTTACAAACCAAGATGGCTAAAACCATCTTTTTTTTTTGCTTTGTAACCAATAAAACAGCATATTCATGAAGAGAAACAAAACAACTAAGTTGTTTATTCATTTGTTAGGAAACTTTATGCATTTATAATACGGTTTGAAATTGTCGATTTTGTCGATTAAGCCCTCAAAGTTGC
>SAMEA104315428__coassemble_1919_pt1 | contig 8921 bp, 8 predicted proteins | sample SAMEA104315428__metabat2_low_PE_039 | metagenome-assembled genome bin SAMEA104315428 (sample SAMEA104315428) | gut metagenome | biome: Monkey gut; feature: monkey-associated habitat; material: faeces | place: China | collected 2013
CTCAAAAGGCAAAAGTTGAAGCACAAAAGAAAAAAGTAGAAGACGCTAAAAAGGCCCAAAAAGCAAAAGCAGAAGCACAGAAGAAAAAACTTGAAGATGCTAAAAAAGCACAACAAGATAAGTTGAACGCTCAAAAGAAAAAAGCAGAACAACAAAAAGCAGCTAACAAGAAAAAACTTCAAGAAAAGAAAAATACTTTGAAACAACTCACAACTTGGTAGTTGATTTAAAAGAGGCGGTTTTTGAACCGCCTTTTTTATTGTGAAAAAATTTTGTTTAAGTTATAATCTTTTCAAATTTTATGAGGTAAAAATGGTTGCAGTGGCTGAAGAAAGAAAAGTTGAAGAAATAGTAAAAGATACGTCATTAAAGCATATTGCGGTAATTATGGACGGTAACAGAAGATGGGCAAAGGAAAAACATTTTCCGTCTGCAATGGGGCATTCAAAGGGCGTTGAAGCCTTGAAAAAAATCTTAAAGGCTTGCCATTCCTACGGTGTTCAGTATTTGACGGTTTATGCTTTTTCGACTGAAAATTGGAATCGTTCGCAAGAAGAGGTCAATTTCTTGATGTCATTGCTTGCAAATACTTTGAAAAATGAACTTGCCGAACTTGACGAAAATGAAGTCAGAATTAAATTTATCGGCGATATTGACGGTTTAAATCCCGAATTGCAAAAGATTTTGAGAAATTCAGAGGAACAAACAAAAGATAACACGGGCGTCAAACTTCAAATCGCATTCAATTACGGCTCGAGAATGGAGATTACAAACGCTTGCAAAAAAATTGCTAAACAAGTAAAAGACGGCGTCTTAAACATAGATGACATAACCGAAAACACTATTAGTGGCAATCTTTTTACATCAGAAATTCCCGACCCTGATTTGCTCATAAGAACGGGTGGCGAAAAAAGAATAAGCAATTATTTAATGTGGCAGTGTGCGTATTCGGAAATTTACGTAACAGATACATATTGGCCTGAATTTGACAAAGGCTCGCTTGCTGAGGCGATTTTTGAATATGGCAGAAGAACGAGAAGGTTTGGCAAATAATGATTATCACTGTCGCATCGGGTAATCCGCATAAGGTTGAGGAAATGAGCGGAATCAATCCGTTTAAAGATATTGTTTTGAAAAAAATCGAGGGTGACTTTGACCCTGTTGAAGACGGAGAAACTTTTGAGGAAAACGCAATCATTAAGGCAAAAGCGGCGTCATTGATTGTAAAAGATTTTGCACTTGCTGATGATACTGGACTTTGCGTTGATGCGTTGAACGGGGCACCGGGGCTTCATACTGCGAGATATGCTCCGACTCAGGAGGAAAAAATCAAAAAACTTTTGGCGGCACTTGACGGTGTTCCATTTGAAAAACGAACGGCTCGATTTATTTGTTGTATGGTTTTGACGGATAAAGACGGAAATGTTGTTCATAAAACTGTCGGCAAGGTTGAGGGCTATATTTCCGAAAAGGCTGCAGGTTGTGGCGGTTTCGGTTATGACCCGATTTTTTATGTTCCAAAATATGGAATGACTTTGGCGGAACTTCCTGATGGAGAGAAAAACAAAATTTCTCACAGATTTAACGCTCTCGTCCCGATGCTTGAGTTTGTAAATTCTGAAAAATTATAAAACTTTCATTTTAACAACATCTGATAAAATAAAAGAACTGCTTTTAAGGCAGTTCTTTTTCAAAGAATATTTTTTACCACGAAACTTCTTTGTTCCAATAGTCAACTTTTCCTTTTGAAACGACCCAAGCGGCACACCCCAACCGTTAAATCTGATAAAAGAGCTGCAAATTATTGCACAAAACAAAGGAAATTCTTTGAATAATTTGGTGCAGAAATGTTGTGAATATGCACTTAAAAATTTAGATAAAGAATAAATTTTTTAATAAAAAAGACCTCGTTTGAGGTCTTTTTGTTGTTTGAAATTCTATCTCGAAAGCGTTTACGCTTTGACGGGTTCTGTGTCAAAAATGTCGATGAAATCGAATTTGTTGACGTCAAAGACACCTTTATCTGTGATTTTCAAATCAGGAATTACCGAGAGTGACAAGAATGCCATTGTCATAAACGGATCGTCTAATGCACAGCCGATTTTCTTTACGCCGTCTTTGAGTTCGTGGCATTGTTGAAGCACTGTTTCAAACGGTTGGTCAGACATCAAACCTGCAATCGGGAGCGGAAGTTTTGAAACGACTTCACCGTTGTTGACGATGACCTTGCCTCCTTGTGATTTAACGAGTTCGATTGCTGCCATTTCCATATCGGCATCGTTTGTTCCGATAACAATCATGTTGTGAGCGTCATGAGCAACAGTTGATGCGATAGCACCTGATTTCAGACCAAAACCTTTGATGAAGCCTTTTCCGATATTTCCTGTCGCCTTGTGACGTTCAAATACCATAATTTTCAAAACATCGTTTTCAACGTCCGATTCAGCGTATCCGTCAACGACTTTGATTTTTGCGTTAATGCTCTTTGTCAACAATGTTCCTGGGACAACTTCCATTGCTCTTACGGTATCTGATTTTGCAGGGATTTTGAAATCACTGTGTTCAATCCATTTTACGTTAACTGAACCACGGAGTTTGGGAACTTCGTTTTGTTCAATGTCGCAAACCAATTTGCCGTTTTCCGCAACAACTTCGCCGCTTTTGATAACCAAAGTCGGTTTAAAGTCTTTAAGATTGTCGAATACCAACATGTGTGCTCTGTATCCGGGGGCAATTGCTCCGATATCGTTCAAGCCGAAGTATTCTGCCGTGTTGATTGATGCAACTTTGATTGCCGTAATCGGGTCAACGCCTGCCTCAACTGATTGGCGAACCATATCGTTGATGTGACCTTTTAAGTCGGTCGGGTGTCTGTCATCTGTTACGAAAATGCAACGTCTTGTATTTTTCGTTTTCAAAATCGGAATTAACGGTTGCAAATCTTTTGCTGCCGAACCTTCTCTAATCATAATGTACATGCCGAGTCCCAATTTTTCTGTTGCTTCTTCGGGGGTTGTACATTCGTGGTCTGACATAACGCCTGCCGCAACGTAACCGCAAAGGTTTTTGCCTGACAAGCCGGGTGCGTGACCATCGATTTTCTTATGTTTTGAAAGACCTAATTTCAATTTTGCCATAACTTCTTTATCACAGTTTAAAACTCCGGGGAAGTTCATCATTTCTGCAACACCCAAAATTCCGGGAGCGTCCATCAAAAGTGACAAATCGTAACTTGTGAGTTCAAAACCCGAGGTTTCAGAATTTGTCGCAGGAACGCAAGAGGGGAGCATCATATCAACTTGAAGAGGAAGATTTTTGCAAGCCTCTCTCATAAAACTTATACCGTGCAAGCCGAAAACGTTTGAAATTTCGTGCGGGTCAGCGATAACAGTAACTGTTCCTTCGGGAACTACCGCTTTTGCAAATTCTTTCGGCAAACACATTGAACTTTCGATGTGAACGTGACCGTCAATAAAGGCGGGGGTTACGTATGCACCGTTTACGTCAATTTCTTTCAATCCTTTGTAGTCGTCGCCCATACCTGCGATACGACCTTCATAAATTGCGATATCCATTTTTTTAATTTCGTCGTTGAAAACATTTACGACGTTTGCGTTTCTGATTACCAAATCAGCGGGTTCTTCACCTTTCGCAACTCTGATAAGTTTTTCTGCGTCCATTTATTTCTCCTGATTTACACAACATCTATTGAATATATAATATCATGGAAAATTTAAAAAATAAAAATTTTTATGTTAAAATTCTCTTGAAAATATGGTGAAATTATGAAAAAGATTGAAATATATGATACAACTTTGCGTGACGGGGCACAATCAGAGGGAATAAATTTTTCGACTTCCGACAAATTGAAAATCGTCAAATTGCTTGATGAAGTAGGAATTGACTACATCGAAGCAGGTTGGCCGGGGGCTAATCCGAAAGATGTTGAAGTTTTTGCGGATTTGAAAAAAATCGACCTAAAAAATTCCAAAATTGCGGCTTTCGGCTGCACAAGAAAACCCAATATTAAAGCGGAAGACGATAAAATTCTCGCCATGTTGCTTGAAGCAGATACCGAAATTATTACTATTTTCGGAAAAACTTGGGATTTTCACGTAGAACACGCACTTTGTACAACGTTGGAAGAAAATCTTTCAATGATTTCAGACAGTATCAAATTCCTGTTATCAAAGGGAAAACGAGTGTTTTTTGATGCGGAACATTTTTTCGACGGTTATAAACATAATTCCGATTACGCATTGGCTTGTGTCAAAGCCGCTCACGAGGCAGGTGCTGAAAGAGTTATCCTTTGCGACACGAACGGCGGTTGCCTTGACGGTGAAATTTTTGAAATTACTAAAAAAATATTTGATGAAGTCCTTGGAATTAACTTGGGCATTCATGTTCACAATGACGGTGATATGGCGGTTGCGAACTCTCTTGCTGCCGTTGATGCAGGTGCAATTCAAGTTCAAGGCACGATAAACGGCTACGGCGAAAGATGCGGAAATGCCAATCTTTGCTCGATTATCCCGAATTTGCAACTTAAAAAAGGTTACGATGTTATCGGGGATAAAATTGATATGTTGACGTTTTTGTCAACAAATGTGGCAGAGATTTCAAATGTCGTTGTTCCCTCAAATGCCGCTTATGTCGGCATAAGTGCTTTTGCTCACAAGGCAGGGATTCACGCAAGCGGTGTTCGCAAAAATTCTCAAACTTATGAGCATATTTCTCCCGATGTTGTCGGAAACAGACGTAAAATCTTGATTTCTGACCAAGCAGGTACGGCTTCGTTGAAAGAAAAATTGCAAAATCTTCGTATTGTTAAAAATTTACAGGAATCTGATTTGCCGAAAATTATCGACAGAATTAAAAAACTTGAATGGAAAGGTTTTGCGTTTGAGGGTGCGGAAGCATCGTTTGAACTTTTGATTATCAAAACGTTGGGACAACTCCCCGATTTCTTTTCAATTTCGGGCTTTAGAGTCATCGGCGATACGTTTTTGGGCGAAAAAAATCACAATATCATAACAGAGGCGTCTGTAAAAGTTAAAATCGATGAACATAATATTCACACGGTTGCAGAGGGCGAAGGTCCCGTCAATGCACTCGATACGGCGTTAAAGAAAGCAATTGTAGAATTTTATCCCGAAATTTTGAAATACAAACTTTGCGATTATAAAGTTCGTATTTTGGACAGCAAAGACGGTACGGCAGCGACTGTTCGGGTAAACGTCGAAACTACCGACGGCACGAACAAATGGGATACTGTCGGCGTAAGCGAAGACATTATCGAAGCATCATATATGGCGATTACCGACAGCATAATGTACGGTTTGATTTTGCATAATCCTGATTGTATGGAGTAATGACTATCCCAAGGAAACGACTTTTCTTTCGGAGTCGCCTTGGAGTTCCTGTCTGACCATCATCAGTGCTTTTTCGTTAATTTCTATATTGTGCGATTTTTGCGGTTTGTCATTGCCCGTAATTATGTTGTATTCTCTTTCTACATTGGCACGACCGTGTTCGCTGAAAATATCATAAGAACCGTTATCATTCATAGAGAGGCTGTTGAAGGCATTTGCGGAATTTGCGATTAAGTTGCAGGCATTTTTGCCGAAAATCGAACGGTCTGCTTTCGCTTGTGCGGAAGTTGTCAGCGAACCGAACTTTCCTAATTTTGCCTGATTAATTTTTAATGCCATGCGACATCTTCTCCAAAATCTTCTCTATACTTTATTAAAGTATTTTTGTTTAAAAAAATTGCCATATTTTTTGAAAAATTTTCAGGAATTTTAATGTTTTTTGCATGATTTTAGGGTATTTTCAGGCATGTTTTGCGGTCTGCAAACTTGATTATGAGATGTTTTTATAATAACCTTGATTGTATATAGGAGAAAAATTATGTTAAGAGCAGGAATTGTCGGTTTACCGAACGTTGGAAAGTCAACATTGTTTAACGCACTTACAAGTGCAAAAAACGCACAAAGTGCCAATTATCCGTTTTGTACGATTGAGCCTAACGTCGGTGTTGTCGGTGTTCCTGACGAAAGACTTTATAAACTTGAACCGCTTGTTCATGCCGCAAAAGTAGTTCCGACGGCAATTGAGTTTGTGGATATTGCAGGTCTTGTTAAAGGGGCAAGCAAGGGCGAAGGTTTGGGCAATCAATTCTTGGCAAACATTCGTGAAACAGACACTATTGTTCAGGTTGTAAGATGTTTTGATGACCCGAATACAATCCACGTTGCGGGTCGAGTCAATCCGATTGACGATATTGAAACAATTAATACCGAACTTGCACTTGCCGATATGGCTTCTCTTGAAAAAAGAATGGCTAAAACGGGCAAAGTTGCAAATTCGGGCGACAAGGCTGCAAAAGTTGAAATGAAAGTTATGCAAACTTTGTATGACAAACTTCAAGAAGCATCATTCATCAATGTTAACGAACTTTTCGACGATGAGGACGAACTCAAAATTGCAAAACAATCTCAATTGATGAGCATTAAGCCTGTAATTTATGCGGCGAATGTTTCAGAAACAGACGTTGTTAACGGAAACGAATATACAAAATTAGTCGATGAATATGCTAAGGCTCACGGTGCTGAAATGGTTATTATTTCTGCAAAAATCGAAGAGGAACTTGCTGATTTGTCCAAAGAAGAAGCAAAAGAATACCTTGAAGAACTCGGAATTACAAGTTCGGGTATCGAAAAAATGATTCAATCCGTATATCATTTGTTGAATTTGAGAACATACATCACGGCGGGCGAAATCGAAGTTAAGGCTTGGACAATCACAGCGGGAACAAAGGCTCCTCAAGCGGCAGGTGTTATTCACACTGATTTTGAAAAAGGCTTTATCAGAGCGGAAGTTATTTCTTATGAGGACTTCTTGGCTTGTAACGGATCTTACGCAATGGCAAAAGAAAAAGGTGTAATGCGACTTGAAGGTAAAGATTATGTCGTTCAGGACGGCGACATTATGCACTTCAGGTTTGCAACTTAATAAATTATTTACTCGTTTTGTGCAATTAATTCCTGTTCGTTGACAGGGTTGTATTTGTCTTTCAAATTTTTAGAGATTAATTCTTTGTAGTAATTTTCTTTGTAGTCCAAAACATCAAGTTGCTGTTTCAAATCTTCCAATTGTTCGAGTGCTTTTTTCTTCGTATCAAGGATAATTTCATATCTTTCTCTGATTGTTGAATCGCCCTCCAGACAAAGTTCTACGTATCTTTTTACCGATTTTAAATCGACACCGACATTTCTGAGGCACTTGATAATTTTTACCCAGCCCAAAGTATGTTCGGAAAATAATCTGATGTTGTTTCTGTCACGAATGATGTCGGGAATAAATCCGTTTTTTGCCCAAAATCTCAAAGTGTGTTCTGAAATGTCCATCATTTCTGAAACTTCTTTAATTGTGTACATTTGTAAAATTCCTTTCCTAAGATACTATTGACTGAGAGCAACTCTCAGGTACTAAAATTATATCAAAGGAGATAAAAAATGAAAAGAGTTTTGTCTATTTTTGTAGTAGCGGTGTTGATTGCATCGTTCGGATTTTACCAATATTCTAAGGTTGAAGCGAAGAAAACAGAGGAGAACATTATGACTGACAAAAAGATTTTGATTGCTTATTATTCACATTCGGGAAATACAAAGGCTGTTGCCGAAAAAATTAAAAATGTTACGGGCAGCGACATTGTTGAGATTATTCCGGAAAAACCTTATCCTAACGGATACAATGAGTTGGTTGAACTTGCAAAAGTTGAAAAGACGAACAATGTCATGCCTAAGATTAAACCGATAGGAAAAAATGTAGCGGATTACGATGTTGTTTTTGTGGGAACGCCTGTTTGGTGGTACACAATGGCTTCTCCCGTCAAAACGTTTATTGCGGATAATAATTTTGACGGCAAGACTATCGCTCCGTTTTGTACGCATGGCGGTGGCGGTGAGTCGGCAACTTTTACCGATATGAAAAAACTTGCACCGAATGCGACTGTAAAAACAGGATTTTCGACCTACGAAAGAACTGCAAACGATAAAAATGTTGCAGATTGGATTAAAAGTTTGAATTTATAAGGAGAACACATGGCAATTTTGGATAAAATTAATTCACCTCAAGATGTTAAGGAATTGACGGTTGAAGAAATGAAAAGTCTTGCTTCTGATATCAGAAACGCAATTTTGACGAGGGTTAATGCGGTTGGCGGACACCTCGGACCTGACTTAGGGATTGTTGAGGCGACAATAGCACTTCACAAGGTTTTTAACTCCCCTGTCGATAAGTTCGTATTTGACGTTTCTCACCAATGCTACCCTCACAAAATGTTGACTGGCAGAAAAGACGGATTTACAAAACCTCTTGAAAACCTTGAAATTTCGGGCTATTTTAACCCGACAGAGAGCGAACACGATACTTTTGTTATCGGACACACTTCGACCTCGGTAAGTTTGGCGACAGGCGTTGCAAAAGCACGTGACTTAAAAGGTGAAGATTATAATGTTATTGCATTAATCGGTGACGGCTCACTCAGTGGCGGTGAGGCTTTTGAGGGATTAAACAATGCATCTGTTTTAGGGTCAAATATCATCATTATTGTTAATGATAATGAAATGTCGATTGCCGAAAATCAAGGCGGTTTGTACGAAAATCTCGCACTTTTGAGAGAAACAAACGGCAAGGCTGAATTGAATTATTTTAAGGCATTCGGATTTGATTATTATTACGTTGAAAACGGAAATGATGTTGAGGATTTGATTGAAACATTTGAAAGTGTAAAAGACACCAATAAGCCCACGGTTGTTCACATTCATACGCTCAAAGGTTTGGGTTATAAACCTGCTGAAGAGAATAAAGAATGGGGTCATTGGGCATTGCCGAACTTTATGGACGAAAAATCTTCT
>SAMEA104315428__coassemble_2046_pt1 | contig 8324 bp, 5 predicted proteins | sample SAMEA104315428__metabat2_low_PE_039 | metagenome-assembled genome bin SAMEA104315428 (sample SAMEA104315428) | gut metagenome | biome: Monkey gut; feature: monkey-associated habitat; material: faeces | place: China | collected 2013
GGATTTTGCCCCCTGTTTAATTCTTGCAATTTTATTTGCACCAAAATTTTGGGCGAATTGACCTGTGAAATTATAAACAAAGTCTGATAAACCAACTCCCTGCTGTCTTTTTCAAGGTTGAACACCGCCCCGATAAGACTTCTCAAATAATCAAGAACAGGCATTTTTATGCTCCATTTTGGATTTTGCTTTGCAATCAAATCCTCAATAATCGCATTGTACAAAACCTGCTTTCCTCCAAATAATATGAAATCAGGCACAAATTGAGATTCGCTTCCTTACATATTTCACGAACACTTACTGAGTCAAATCCTTTGTTTGCAAACAATTTCGTCGCTGCCATAAGGATTTTTTGTTTAGATTTTTCGTCCTTTTCCACAAAAAATCTCCATTATCAAACAAAATTAAAACAAACGTTTGATTTAAACAATGGAAAAATAAAAATTTACACAAAAAAAGACCCTATGAAAATCATAGAGTCTTTTAAGAATTTGTTTATGCAAACGGATAATAGACCGTGAATTTACCTTCCAATTTCAGCCCTTCGGGGATTCCGTCCGTCAAGTTCGAGCCGTTTCCGAGAGAAATTGAAATATGTCCGACGCCGACATTTTGTTGCCAAAGAACGATAGAGCCTGCGGGCAAATTAGCCAAGTCATCGAATTTTACCGACGTATCTTCGATAAAGTGTTTTGCGAACTCAGCCGCTTCGGGAGCGTTTGTTTTGATGTATTCAATCAAATCGGCAGTGGTTGAAAGTGCCGTCGGGACGACGTTTTGTTCAAGATAGTCAAAGCCCTTGTTCAAAACATCAAGCACCCCGTCTATGCAATCGCCTGCGGTTTCTTTTACCTTGCCTGCAATATCCGCCAATTTTCCACCGATTGCATTGCTATATGCGGCTTTTGTGTTGGCAGAATATTCTTCTTGTTTTTCTTCATTTTGTTTTTGAGAAATTGCAGTGTTGATTTCGTTTATGCGATTTTGCGTTTCCGAGATTGCACTTTGAGCGTTAGAAATTGCCGAAGATTTGACGTTTTGCAATTCTGCTTTTGCATTGTCATAAGCGGCTTTTTCTTCATACAAAGCCTGATTTTCGTTTTGAAGTTTTGCTTCAAATTCTGTTTTTTGTTGCTGAATTTCAACCAATTCCGCATCGAGTTGAGTTTTTTCCTCTTCCATTTTTGCGAGCAATTCTTTTTGGTTGTTCAAATCCTCTAATGCAGCCTGTTCTTCTTGTTCTGCCTGTGCTATTTCCTGAGAAATTGCACTGATTTGAGATTCAATCGAACTTCTGAGCGAAGCAATTTGGGCATCTTGTTCTTCATCGCCCGTAAAACTGCTCAACGCACTTAATTGCGACTCTAAAGAACTTTTTTGGGATTTCAAAGATTCTGTTGTAGATTTAGCATTTTCATATTTTGTTTCACAATTTGAAATTACAACATTTTGGTTGGTAATTTCCTGTTCTTTTTCCGTGATTTGTTGTTCTTTTTCGGTCAAATTCGTTTCAATTTCTCTAAATTGGTTAGCGAGTTCGACGTTAACTTCCTCAAGTTTTGCTGCATAAGCGTTAAATTCGTTTTCAACAACCGCTTGTTGTGCTTGGATTTCAGGTGAATTACCGTTAACGGCATCAGCCAAATCCTGTTGTTGAGTACTCAAAGTCGATTCGGCACTGCTGAGTTCAGAATTTAACTCTTCAATGCTCATTGAACTTAAACCGCCAGTTTGAACCGATGTGATTTTATTATTTTTACCTGCAACTGACGATCCGCCGCCCGATGATGAAACAGATGATGTCGATGTTCCCGAAGTACCTGATGTGCCCGATGAACTTGCTGCTCCGCCTGTTGAACTTGCTGAATTTGTTTTATTTGTTGCATTTGAATTTGTGCCTGATGAGATGTTGTTTGCGGCATTGTTAACTAATTTTTGAGCCTTTTTCAATTTTTCTTCCCAAATAGGACCCTCAAGTCCTAAATCAGCGAGGTTTTTGTCCTCTAAATAGCCTGATTCGCCCATAATTTGAAAAGCGACTTCAATAAATTTTTCGTTATAATCGGCAGAATTGGGGTCAATATCGCCTAATTTATCATTAATTTTTTCCAAAAGATTATGAGGAAGAGATTGTTTCAAAGAATTGACGGCATCAGCATTTGAGGTACTTGTTTCTTTTTGTTGTTTATCGCTAACACCGACGGCAAGTTTATTTTCAACATTTTCCTCGGCTTGAGGTTTTGCCTCTAAATCGTCAATCGAGTCCAAATCAAAATTTTGGGTATCTATTTTTGCGGTTTCATCAACCGTTTGAGTAACAATATCAGTATTTTTCTGCTGATTATTTTCGACCTTTGTTTCTGTATTTTCATTATTAATTTTAGACTTTTTTATCTTAAAAAGGTCAATCATCTTGCTGTCAGCATTAAAGAATGTACTCATAAATATACCCCATTTCTACTTTATATATAAAGTATATCAGCCTGATAAAAGTTTCAAAATAATTCATTTTATTGAGATAATGTTACACAAATAACACAAATACTACAAAAATTAAAAGTACAAATACAAAATTTTTGCAAAAAAAAAACTATCCTATCGGGCATAGATGATTATGATTGTCGTAAACCTAATCAAATGTTAAATTTCGAAATACAAAAAGAAAGGAATTTTATGAAATCTATTACAACATTTGATTTACAATATGCTCATCGTTTTTATGAATTTAGAGGTGAGGCTCAATATCTTCACGGACATACCGGAACGTTAACAATTGAAGTTGAAGATTCAATAAACACGGGCGTAAATATGGTTTACCCCTGCAACGAAATAAAAAAAGTTGCATGGAGTATATTACAAAACTTTGACCACGCATTGATTTTGAGAGAAGATGACCCGATTTTGCCCGCAATACTTGAAGTTTACGAAAAACAGGGCATCAAAAACGGTGCACCTCAAAATACTATGAAAGGGGAAGCGTTCAAAACAAATCTTGCCGTTGCATACCCCGATTGCAGACTCGTCGTAACAAAAGAATCTATGACTGTCGAAGGTATGATTAAAATTGTTTATGACCTTTTAAAAGATAAATTAAACATCTCAAAAATAACCTTTACAAGCGGAGATAACGCCGCAAGCGAGGAATACGAAGTTAACAAAACTATCGAAAGATGCCCGAGATGCGGAATTTCGTTAAACGAAAACGGCGTTTGCCCGAAATGCGGGTACAAAAAATAAGAAACTTCAACCACCGCCTCAAAAAGCGGTGGTTTTATTTTTCAGAACTAATCAACAACCTCAATAACTTTATTCAGATTTTGATAATTTTTCGGGATATCAAATTTCCAAACGGTATTTCCGCTATCGTCCTCTCGATATTTTTCAAATCCCAACAATCGGTAAAAATCTTTAACCATCGAATTTTTAGCCGTCGGAAAATAATAGCCGTAAATCGTTTTAATATTCTCTGAAACAGCCTTCTCAACGAGTTCGTCCATAATCGCAAATTCGACATTCCTCTTTATAACACGACAACTCATCAGCCAAAGATTAATATGCAATTCATTTCTATCTTCGCCAATATTCCCGATTATTGCACTTATGACGCCGTTATCGCCGAATTTATCGCACAATTTTGCATACAAAGTCACATATTCATTATCGTTTGCAATATTTTCAATTTCTGCCTGAGTATATCTTTTTGTCGTAAGGTTAAATTGGTTGGTTTTATTTATCATTTGAGCAATTCTTGACATATACATCGGCTCGAAATTTTTAATTTCGCATTTCATTTCCAATGATTTTAAATAGTCCTCATAATTTACGAAATCAGCCTGAAAATCCAATCTTTTTTTATTTTCATTATACATTTTTGTTCGATTTGCATCATCTTGAGAAAATGATGTTACCTCAAAAAATCCTGATTTATCAAGGATTTTGAGATAATTTTCGGGCTTGTCCATATCAGGTGTACTCACCTCGGGAAATTGCATTGAAATAATTTCACGCTCTGCCGGATTATCGTCAACAAAAACGAAACTTTCAGGCAAAAGATTTAATTCCGTTGCCGTTTCTGACAAATTTTGGCTTTTGGGATTCCAATTTGCTTTAATTGAAACGAAATCATCTTTTTTCAACGCACAATCAGGTCTGTCAAGTCCCGCCAATGCGTCCTTTTCCTCATTTTTAGAATTAATCGAAAGAACGACACCCAAATCTTTCAACTTTTTCAAATATTTTTGAAACTCAAAATATGTTTCTCCAAGAGGTGTTCCATTTCCTGTTTCAATATTTTCAACCCCGTCATCGGCGACAATTCCGCCCCAAATAGTATTATCCAAATCCAAATTTAAAATCTTTTTATTCTTTCCGAAAATCGATTTAATAATATTCGCCACATTAAAAGACAAATAAGGAATAGCAGGCACGGACACCGCATATTTATACAAATGCCAATAATAAGGCTCTGACCATTTTTCCAAGCCGTAACTTGACGAAATGTAGTTTATGTCACAAATATAAAAATTGTCGTTTGCCTGTGCGTAATCATAAAATTTGAGGTTCAATCTCGTTACGAAATTCACATAACCGTGTATGTCGCTCGCATCTTTGTTTCCTAACAGGCGGAAATACGGGTATTCAAAGTTGTTTTGAATAATCGGACAATGGTATTTTTCAGAAAGATTTGACCAAATTTTTTCAAATTTTTCATAACAACCGTCAAGTTTTTGCTCAATAATGGCTTTATCGTCTGAAATATCGGGGAAATCGACAATATTTCTGATGCTTGTGCATAAATATATTATATCGGGCTTAAACTCTTTCAACTCCTCGTTTTCAAACATTCCGTCTTCAAAAAATCTGTTATATTGAGATTCATAAAAATTCGGCTTGATTCCGTTGTTTAACAAAAATAATTCCAACACTGATTTAATGTCATTGGTCATTACTCCGCCCAAAATGGCGATGTTTTTTTTTGAAAAATTTGTGTTTTTTACAAGCAATTGCCGCTTTATCGACTTTTTATTTTTCAAAATTTCTTCAGGGTTAAACGGGTAATCAAGTTCTTTCATCTGTTATCCTTTTGCGAAAATTAAAATTGTAAATAAATAAACTGCGAACTGCTTATTTTTCCAAAAACCATAATACACAATATTTCCGCATAAATCACGGAATATTTTATAATAGGCAATTGTTTGTCATTAAATTTGAAAATAGAAGAATTATTGTTTTGCAAATAATCGGAAACGAACAAAACCCCAAGCCCGATAATCATCATATACAGGCTTATATAGCCGATATTAAACATTTCAAAATTATCCGCAAAATTTGTTGTAAATAAATTATGAAAAGCGTGATTTATGACAGCAATACTGTTTTTTGTACTCGAAGAGCAGACAAATACCCAGCAAATGCTTATCAATAAAACAGTTTTTACGCTCATAAAAATACGATAGAATATATTTTGAGGGTTAATTTTGAATGTTTCAAGAAATTTTTTTGTCGCAGGATTTAGCAAATCGGCTAAAACTATCAGAGCAAAAGGAACAATCCCCGTTGCAATAAAATAATACCCTGTTCCGCCGTGCCAAATTCCGATTAAAAACCACAAAGCCGACATTGATAAATATAAAGTAATTTTTTTGCTGACATTTTTGCCGAATTTATTTTTTAATTTTTTGCCCAAATTCACCATAAACGTTGACATTTGCGTCGGATACATAACATAATCCTTAAACCACAAACCGAGTGTAATATGCCATTTATGCCAAAAATCACGGACATTTTTTGAAAAGAAAGGTGCATTAAAGTTTTCGGGAAGTTTTATTCCAAACAGTTGCGACGCCCCGATTATTATGTCCATACAACCCGAAAAATCCGTATAAAGTTGTACGGCATAACACAGCGTTCCGAAGACAATATCTATTGCCCCAAAATCGTTATAATTTGAATAAATTGTCGTTGTTAAAACGGCAAATCGCTCGGAAATAACAAGTTTTTTAAAATAACCCCACAACATTCTTCTGACGCCGTAATTGATATTTTCGGGCTTGAAAAAATGTTTGTTGATAAAATAATCTTTCATTTCGGAAAATCTTGTTACAGGGCCTGAAATGACTTGAGGAAAGAAGAATAAAAAATTTGCAATCGTGACGGGATTTTTCTCCGCCCTGTAAGATTGCCAATAAACGTCAATTATGTATCCGATTGCCGACAGAGAAAAATAGGAAACGCCAATGTACGGAACCAATTTAATAAATGAAACATCACTTTGGATATCGAAAATCGAAAATATTAACGACAAAAGGTTATGAGCATATTTAAAATAAAAAAGAATAAAAACGATTGTACCGATTGCAAGACATAGAATCGTACGTTTCCAAGCGATAGATTTTAACTTTTCTATAATCAATGCGGAAAAATAAGTTGTCGAAAAAATAATCAGTAACAATAACCATATTTTTTGCGAACTTACGGATTTGTAGAATATCAAACTTGCCAAAAGCAAAATATATTTTTGATATTTCGGAAAACAATAATACAAAATTAAAGTACAAATCAGAAATAAGAAAAAACAGGTCGAAGTCAGTGTCATTTCTATTTTCCCAATTCTAAAACAATATCAACAATTTCACCGACATTTTTAAGATTTACAACCTTGCTCATCGGAATTTTAAACGAAAATTCATCTTCAATCGCAACAAGAAGATTAATATGCTCAAACGAATCCCAACCGTCAATATCTTTCGCCGTGGTTTCGTCGGACAAATTGATATTTTCATCGTCAAAAACATCACGAAAAACCTTATTTAAACGATTATAAACATCAACTCTGTCCATTTTATAACCTTTTTAACCCAATACGCATTATAATATTAACATAAATCGGGTTGTAATTTTCGTTTTAAATTTTAGTTTTAAGTTATGTAAAACAGAGTAAAAACAGGTAACTAAACCTTAAAAATGTCGGAATAAAAACAGAAGATAAAGTTATAACTCTTATAAAAGAGTGCGGGAATACGTTTTTCAAACAGATTATTCAACGATTTATGCAGAGATAAAAAAGTGAAATTTTCAGCAGTTTAAGATATTGTAGATTTTATTGCTGAAGATATTAAATATACTATTTCAGAAATCAAAGAATATGACAATTTTGACGGAAAAGACAGAATGACTGATTTTCAACACGTAAAGATAAGTATAATTTCTTCAAAAAAAAGACCCTAAAATGTTTTTTGCTTTTAGGGTCTTTATATTCTAAATTATGTTCTATAACGAACTAACTTTATTATTTTGAATTCGCTTTTTAGAAAGTTTATCAGAGTTCTTTTTTTGTATCATCGTTGCTCTTTTTTCAGTATTTACAACGTCAATAGAATTATTGTTTGTAATCGCTTCATCAACTTGATTTTTGACAGAACTTTGTAAAACAAATCGCTTAACATAAAAATTATCATAATCAAATTGTGTCGGCATTTCATACAAAATTGAATTTCCACTTTCGACGGGTTTTTCTGATGTAGGCATCTTTTCAACCATTGAAGCACCTGCTGTCGTCGAAGAATTATTCATACTTGTATAATATTTACTGTCATTTACAGAAATATGCCTATTTTGACGAAGAACATTGATTGAATCTGTAACAATATTATTCGTTTCATCAACTTTGATACTTGAGGGAGATTTATTCAATCTCATTTGAACATCAACATAAAGCAATGGTTGCATATTCGTATTATCAATAACAATACATTTTTTGCCGATGTTTAATGTTCCTTTTTGTTCTATTTCCATATTTTCAATAGACAATTTAGGAGCGGAAGTCGTTATTTTAACATCTTTAACTTTTAAACTACCGATGTTTATATTAGAATCTGTATCCAAATTTAAAGTGTCTGTTCTCAAAGCAGCATAATTTGCTGTCGTTCCACTCGTAGCAACATGTATTCCTTCTCCAGCAAAAAGATTTAAATTATTACCGTCAGAAAGTTTTATGTTAATTGGCTTATTATTGCTTCCAATACTCTCATCAGCATGCAAGTTCAAATTTTTAACATTGAAATTATATCCTGAATCCAAACGACCGTTATAAATAGATTTATTTGAAGATAACTTCACTTTTTCAACATAATCATTTGAATAGCCATTAACATTTCCTATTTTAATATTGTTTGCCGTATTAATCTTTAAATCATCGACAGAAGCATTAAGATTACCATTCAAATCAACTTCTTGAATTTCAATGTCTTTTGCATTTATGTTCAAGTCTTTCTTCAATTCTGCATTTGCGATAGAAACTGAATTTTCTACATCAAGGCTCGTAT
>SAMEA104315428__coassemble_2133_pt1 | contig 8009 bp, 9 predicted proteins | sample SAMEA104315428__metabat2_low_PE_039 | metagenome-assembled genome bin SAMEA104315428 (sample SAMEA104315428) | gut metagenome | biome: Monkey gut; feature: monkey-associated habitat; material: faeces | place: China | collected 2013
CATATCCGAGTCGTTGACCAAAAGAGAAACTTTGTTTTTTAAATTTTTCGGCAATTCAATATTCAGACAAACTTTTTTATATTTTGAGTGGAAGTGTTGAACATAGAGAAAATCGTTATTTACAGCCGAAAAGCAGAAAATTGTTGCCGCAATTATAATCAAAAGAGAAGAAATATATAATCTTATTTTTTCAATTTTCGACATTAATTTCCCTTTTAAACCTAAAATCTTTACGTTAGTTGATGCAAATGTTTTTTAAATGTTCGATTTTCGGATTTTCAATTCCGATTACGGCAATCCCATCAATTCGGAACTTTTTAAGATTATTTTTCTGAATGTAGGTTAACGCACCCGTTATAATTTTTTCGAGTTTATGTTTGTTAATTGCTTCAAACGGGTGTCCGAAGTTGAGCGTTTTTCTCGTTTTAACTTCGACAAAAACGACAGTATCTCTATCTTTTGCGATAATATCGATTTCGCAATTCCTTGAAAAATGAACATTCCTCTTGATTATCTTGTAGCCGATTTTGGTAAGATAATCTGCGGCAATGTCTTCTCCTTTTTGCCCAACGATTTTGGTTTGAATGCTAATTTTGAACTCCTATTCTGCGAACGGGTCCCCTTCGGAGAGTGACTTTAATGCTCTTTCAGCATATTCTTTAATGATTTTGTCGTTTGTATTTGCAGCCTTGCTGAAAATTACCGATAAATCCTGTTCAAATTCTGGTCTGTTCAAAAGTGCCAATGCACCAAGAGCCGCCCCTCTGATATTTTCGTCTTGATTTGTTTGTGAAACTTTTATTAAGCGTTGAACAATCGGCAAATCCGTAACTTTGGGTTGAAGTCCCGTGCGTTCTTCAATTTGATTGCACAATTCGCTTTGGATTTTTGCAACGAGATAAAGTGAATAAGCCTTGTTGCGTTCTGCAATTTCCTTGTTTGAAAGTTCAACAGCGATGTCGATTTTTTCTTTCGGCAAGCGTTTATTTTCTTTAAGTTGCTTTCTGTAACGAATTTGTTGTTTTGTCGGTCCTTTTAACTTAGATGTATCTTGGTTAATAACGAAGAAAAGTGCGTCCGTAAGACCGGAATCCAAAAATTGCGCAGAACCTTTTTTCTTGTTTAAACCTTGTAAAATCGCAACTAATGCACGTTTTTGTTCTTGCGGAGTACCTTGTTTTAATTTTTCCGAAAGATAAATTACCGCAGGCGAAATAGATGTTGTTTTAGGTTGAACAACTTTCGGTTTTTTTTGTTCGTATTTGTATGTATAAGTCGAATTTGACGGCGAAAGATTATAATTTCTGTCAAGTTCTGCAATTCTTTGCTCTTGTGCTTGAACCTCAACAGGCATATCAAAAACCGTTACATCTTGCATTTGAATCATAATCTTTTCCTCTGTTTCTATTCCGTAATATTTATTTTACTATGATTTTGCCAAAATTTCTCTATTATTAAGAAATATTGTTTATAATTAATTATTTGTTGAAAATTTTTTTATGGAAAATAAATTTTTTTTCGGATAATATGAAAATGTTAAATGAGGTTGATGTGTCACAGACAGAAAATGTTGTGAGAAAATTCAATATTGCAGATTACAAAGAACTTATTGAAACTTTGGCAAAGGTTGAATATAAGAGAATGTCTGCTCAGCATTTGGCGGAATATGACGAGATTGTCAATATCGCAACTCAAGTCATTCATAAATTGTGTTCGTCCGCCCCGCCTGAAAAATATAACAAATCATACCTTTCAACGGCTGTAAAATGGGCTGTCAGAAATGAGGTGCGTCGTCGCTATAAATGGTATGTTTTGAAAAGTAAACAGCAGGAAAATATGTTTGCAAATCAAGACCCTGCAAACGTCCGTGCTGCGGTTTATACAACAATTTTGTCCGTCGATGAACTCGCCGATAATGATAATCCCACTCAAATTAAGGACACTCACGAAACACCCGAAGAACAGGTCGTTTTCGGAGAAATGAGCAAGGCGATAAAAGAAGCAATGAAACTTTTGCCCCCAAGAGAAAAAGAATTTATTGAGGCAAAATTTTTTGATGAAAAAAAACTCCGTGAAATGGCGGAAGAATACAATCTTTCCCCCTCTCGAATTTCTCGGATAATTCAATCGGGATTGAATAAAATTAAAAAAGAATTAGTCAGACGAAAATTGGCTTAGATTGAGGATTTATGGCAAATTTTAATATATTTTCTATGTTTTCTAAGAAAAGAAATGACGTTTTTTACGAATATTTCCAAGAAAGTGCAGAAACCTGTAAACATGCGGCCGCATTGTTCTTGAGAATACTTGAAAACGGCGTTACGGACGATGAAATGATTTCAGCCCGTCAGTACAAACACAAAAGTAATAAAATTTTCAGAAAAGTTTTGAAAGTTTTAAACCAATCAAAATATACCCCGATTGACCGTGACGACATTCAAAGAATTTCGTCCATGCTTAACAAAATTACTAAAAAAATCGTAAAAGCATGTATGAATTACCGAGTTTATAGAATTGCCGAAGCAACCGACCATATGAAAATGCAGGCTCATACATTGATTTCTTCGACAGAAGAACTCGGCTATATTATGACAAATTTCAAGCGTAATACCTCTGCATCTGAAATTACCGATAGAAATTTGAAAATGAAAGAAATCGAAACCCGTGGCGATGAAATTCATTATATGGCTCTCGATGCACTGTTTTCGGGACAATATGACGCTCTTACGGTCATTAAGTTCCGAGATATCCACAAAGATATCGAAAGTGCTCTTGACACTTGCTACGCCGTATCAGACGTCGTTACGAATACCGTTTTGAAAGATGAATAATTAAAGTTTGGTTTTAATTTGCCGAGTCGAATTTGGCTTGGCATTTTTTGTGTGAAAAATTCGCAAAAAAATCGGGACGACAGGATTTGAACCTGCGACCCCTTGCTCCCAAAGCAAGTGCGCTACCAAACTGCGCTACGTCCCGATTTACTATATGCAATTTTTTTATTCATCGTCATTCTGAGCGAAGCAAAGAATCTGCTTTTCGTTCCCCACGCAGTTTGGCTTTAATTGGAATTTGGCTCCGTAAACTCGCCAAGTGCGTACGTCCCGATATTTTATTTAAGTTTTTAATTCATTTTTACTTCAAAGGTGATAAAAAATCAATAATTATTTATTTTGCTGGGAAAATAGTAAATAGGAAAATGGGGAAAATCGGTAAATCCTCAAATTTTCAAATTCTCAAATCAGCAAACGCCGTTCATTTGCAGAATCGGTTGAATTGCTTTTGTTAAATCTTTTTCCGTAATGACAACATTTGCGGCATTTTTGAGAACTTCTTTTCCGCAGAAGGAAACACGAGTGCCGGCGTGTTTAAACATACTCAAATCGTTTGCTCCGTCGCCAACTGCCACGGTGTCTTCGGGGGAAATGCCCAAAAGATTTTGGAGAGTTACGAGCATTTCGCCTTTGCTTGAAGAAAACATCATTTCTCCGCCGACAAGCCCTGTCATTTTGCTGTTTTTGAAGTGGAGAATGTTTGCAAAATCGGCATCTAAACCGAGGATATGTCTTGCGGGAGTTGTTGCCGTTTTAAATCCGCCCGAAAAGCATACTGTTTTAAAACCTGCTTTGTTCAATTCCGAGATAATTTCTTTTGCACCGTTCATAAGGGGTAATTCACGGCAGATTTTTTCAACTTTTGATTGTTCAAGTCCTTTTAAAAGAGCGACTCTTTCGATGAGGCTTTCAAAAAAGTCAATTTCGCCGTCCATTGCCCTTTTTGTAATAGCCGCAATTTTTTCCTGTAAATTAAATTCGCAAGCCAAAAACTCCAAAGTTTCTCCGTCCATAAGAGTGGAGTCGAAATCGAATACGGCAAGTTTCATGATTAAATTCTTTCTTTTTTAAATTGTTGTTTTCTTAATTTAATTTGCCTGATTTTTGTTTTAATATCAGCCGCCATTTGTTGTTGAATAAACTCAACTTCTTTTTTTATTTTAAGAACAGCGGCGGTAGGGTTGGAACTTGTTTGTTTAATTTGAATGAGGCTGTCTTTGAGGTTTTGAATATCAGCCTCGGCAAGTTCTATGATGTCGAAAACTTCTTTAATTTCCATTTTTGTAAAATTGTGAGCAGAAAGATTAGTCGTCAAAGTAGCCATAAGACGTTCTTTCATTTCATCACGATTTTGTTGTGCTTGAACACGTTTTGGTTGAGTAGAATTAGATTTTCCGAAAAAATTAAATAAGCCCATTACACTGTCCTCTTGATATTAGCATATCATTCAAAATAATTTTTGTCATTAATATCAACTTAATATTGCTTTACATAAATTAAGAAAAGAAAAAATAAAATTATAAATCCCGAAAATCCGCCTTAAATGGACAATTTTTATGAATGCAAATTCAGGTATAATATGAAAAATTTTTACAAAAACATCTGAAAGTAGTCAAAGCGTTATGTTTGTGTTATGTTGTTGGTGTCGTTCAAAAAAACGGCATGAAAAACGAGAAAATACAGATTAATAAAGGAAAAACAAATGGCATTACCTAACGTAGCATATTTTTCAATGGAAATGGCAATTGACCAATCATTGGCTATTTATTCAGGCGGTTTGGGATTCTTGGCAGGTTCACACATGCAATCAGCAGGATATCTTCAAATGCCAATGGTCGGCGTTTCTATTCTTTGGTCATACGGTTATTACGATCAACGTATCGGTGAAAACGGAAACGTTGAAGTTGCATACATTCGTAAACACTATGACTTCTTAACTCAAGTATCTGCAACAACTGATGTTGAAATTTTTGGAGAAAAAGTTAAAGTTAAAGCATTTAAAGTTGACCCCGAACTCTTCGGTACTTGCCCGATTTACTTATTGACTACAGATGTTCACGAAAACTCTGAATGGGCAAGAAGAATTACTCACAAACTTTATGATTCAGATGAAAAAATCAGAATTGCTCAAGAAACAGTTTTGGGTATCGGCGGTATCAGACTTCTTCAAGCAATCGGCGAAAAATTTGATTGTATCCACATGAACGAAGGTCACGCACTTCCTGCCGCATTTGAACTTTTAAGACAATACAAAGGTGACTTGGACAAAGTAAGACGCAGAACAGTATTCACAACGCACACTCCTGTTACGGCAGGTAACGAAGTTCACTGGGTTGATACATTGCTTCAAGGTGGTTTCTTCGCAGGTGCATCAAGAGAAAAAGCAGTCGAACTCGGCGGCGAACAATTCTCACTTACAGTTGCAGCACTCAGAATGAGCCGTTTGGCAAACGCTGTATCTCAATTGCACGGTCTTGTTGCTAACAAGATGTGGGAATGGGTTGACAACAGATGCCCGATTAGAGCAATTACAAACGCTGTAAACGTTCACTATTGGCAAGATAAGAGATTTACTGAAGCCAAAGAACTTCAAGATTATCTCAATGCAAAAGTTGAATTGAAGAGAAGAATATTCAAATATGTTGCAAACGTTACAGGTAAAAGACTTGATCCTAACGTTTTGACAATCACATGGGCAAGACGTTTCGCAGATTACAAACGTCCTTGGTTGCTCTTTAAGGATATGGACAGAATTAAAAAACTTCTTGACGAAAATAAAATCCAACTTATTTTCGCAGGTAAGTTCCACCCTGCTGACGTAATGGGCAGAGAAAACTTCGACCAAATCTTGAAATACTCAAGAGAACTAAGAAACGTAGTTATTATCCCCGGTTACGAACTCGACCTCAGTGCAAAACTCAAAAAATGTTCAGATGTATGGCTTAACACACCTATCAGACCGTTGGAAGCATCAGGTACTTCAGGTATGTCAGCAAACATGAACGGTGCTTTGCACTTGTCAATCTTTGATGGTTGGGCAGTTGAAGGTACATTCCCTGGAATCAACGGCTACACTGTTGAATATCCCGGATTCAAAGATGAAAACCTCCCGCTTGAAGAACGTCACCAAAAAGATTACGAATGTATTATGAACATTATCGAAAAACAAATCATTCCGATGTACTATGATAAAAAACTTCAATGGGCAAGACTTATGCGTCAGGCTGTCAGAACTTCAGAAGCATACTTCAACTCAGATCGTATGGTTATTGAATACTACAACAGACTTTATAAACCTATTGCTCACGAAGCAAGTGAAGGTGGTTTGGATAGCGATTTTGAAATTACAGAAAATCCTAACTATGATGATTGGACTTTTGCTAATATCAAATAGTTTCAATACAATTTACTTAAAAAAGGGACTTCACTCGAAGTTCCTTTTTTGTATAATGATTTTATGAATAAATTTGAATTGCGAAAAATCCAAAAAAATATCAGAAAATCCCTGAATATCAAAGAGTTGAGCGAAAAAATTTTAGATAAACTTTTTGCCCTTCCTGAATTTGTTTCCGCAGAAAATATTTTTACGTACATATCTTTTGGCTCTGAAATCAATACTTATCGAATTTTGAATTTGAAATCAAAAAATATTTTTGTTCCGAAAATTATTGATAACTCTATGATTATGGTTAAATATGACGAAAATCATTTAGTTGAAAATAAATATGGAATTTTAGAACCCTTGAGTAATGTTCAAACCTTACCGACGGAAAACGATGTGATTATCGTTCCCGCCCTTGCTTGTGATGAAAATTTTAACAGACTCGGCTACGGCGGCGGTTATTATGATAAATATTTAAAAAACACTAATAGTGTTAAAATCGTTTTGCTCCCTGACAGGTTGTTTCTGAATGAAATCCCCGCTGATATTTATGACCAAAAAGTAGATATAATCATAACAGAGGGTAAAATTATTAAAAGACACAAATGGTGTTATTCGTCATTTCGCTTCTTCTGATATTGTAAAACACTATTAGTGCCTTTTGTTTTCAGGGATTAAACTTAAAGCACAAATAGTGTTATGTATAGATTTGTGAATTTTTTTTATGTAATGTTTCAATAGATATTAAATCGTTGCCACACGTGATTTTTGAGGTAAAATTATAATATAAGAATTGGGGGAATTTTATGGAATTTTTCAGAAATAACAGAAAAATTATTATCATAATTATTACAGTTTGTTTTGTTGTAACACCGTTGATTTTGGCGGCAGTATCGGCATTTCAAGGATAATTTATGATTAAAAAGTCGATAAAAATATTTTTATCGCTTATTTTGGCTCTATTGATTTTGCATGCGGCAGAGCCTTGTTCTGCTTTGTCTTTGAGTGAAATTGCAAAGAAAAGAAGTGCTACAAGGGCAAAAATTCAAAAATTAAAAATTCTTGAAACACAAGAAACCAATAAGATGATTCGTAACCAACAGAAGTTGGAGAGAAACGAGCGAGCGTTGCAAAGTTCGCAGGCTCAATATACGAAGGCAAAGAACAAGTTATCCAATTTGGAATATCAATTGAATGTTTCAAAGGCTGAATTTGCAAGAAATGAGGCAATTGCCCGTCAGAGAATAAGAGAGATTTACAAAAAGGAAAGAACAAACAGTTTTATGTATATTCTTTCCTCGAATGATGTTAATACTTTTTTGGACAGACTTTATTATCAAAGTCTTATTGCGAAAAGGGATAAACAAAATTTGGAACAAACACGTCAAAAAGCGATGCAAATTGCGAGATTGCGTGCTCAAGTCGATACAGAGAGAAGACTTTTGGAATCATCAATTGATGATATGAATTCAAGAAAACACCAAATTCGTCGAGAAATTAACGGCAATGCTGCAATGATTAATAAACTCAAAAACGACAGAGCGGCATTTGAACGTTCTGAAAGAGAGTTAGCAAGACAATCTGCAAGCATTCAGGGCATGTTGTCGAAACGTTCTTCAAGCAACAGTGTTCCTGCCGCAACAGGAGTGTTCTTACGTCCTTGCGGCGGCAGAATTACCTCATATTTCGGATATCGTATTCACCCGATTTTCAAAACAAAAATTTACCATACAGGGGTCGATATCGGGGCTCCTATGGGAACACCGATTAGAGCCGCAAACTCAGGCAGAGTCATT
>SAMEA104315428__coassemble_2165_pt1 | contig 7896 bp, 8 predicted proteins | sample SAMEA104315428__metabat2_low_PE_039 | metagenome-assembled genome bin SAMEA104315428 (sample SAMEA104315428) | gut metagenome | biome: Monkey gut; feature: monkey-associated habitat; material: faeces | place: China | collected 2013
CTCAGTATGACAATTATTGCTGTGAAAACCTACATTTATAATACGGTTTGAAATTTTCGATTTTTTCAATCAAGCCGTCAAATTTGCCGTCGAAATTTATGCACCTGTCATCAATATAAACCCAACAAGGTTCTTTGACATTTGTAACATCTTCAATAAAATTTTCTAATCCGTTACCAATAACCCATTTTGATACAAGCAATCTGTTTCTTGTGGTAAAGATTTTTATTACATACTTTTTTGCTAAAACATTCAAAAACTCTTTCGCTCCGTACTTTATCGGCGGAATAAAATCTTTATCAAAATTTCCGATATATTCATTTAAAACTCCGTCCAAATCTATAAGTATTGTTTTTTTTAACATTTTATTACCTTTTTAATTGCTATCTTGTTATAACATAATAGTAATTAAATATGCAATATAACAGTTACAATATTAATATACAGAGAATATTGGTAGCGATAATGCATAAAAAATTAAGAACAATAGGAAACAGTTGGGGGTTAATAATTCCTTTGCCGATATTGGAACTTTTGAAAGTTAATCCTGTTTTGGACGATGTTGAACTTGTTGTTGAAAAAGATGTATTAACAATCAAAAAATACGTTAAAAAAGAAAAAGAACAATAAAATTTTTTACTGATTAAAACATATAAACGGGGCAACTTAAAAATCACCCCGTTTTTTTTGCAGATATTTCGGGGACAAGCCCCTCAATATGACGAAAAAATGAAGAACCGTATCGGTTCCTCGCAATGACGGTTAAATTTTTTATTTACCGTCATATTGAGCGTAGCGAAATATCTGTTTTCACAATGCTCATAGATTCTTCGGACTTCGTCCTCAGAAAGACAAGAACCGTAAACTTTTAACCCTTTTCTACAACCGTTCATCAAGGCAACAAAAAACCGCCCTCGATGAGGACGGTTTCTAAACTTTGAGTTTGCAAACTATTTGTTAACAACTTCTTTGAATTTTTTACCAGCTGAGAATACCGGAGCAGTCTTAGCAGGAATGTCGATTGCCTTACCTGTTTGGGGGTTACGACCTGTTCTTGCTGCTCTTTTTCTTGCTTCAAAAGTACCAAAGCCTACCAAAGTAACCTTTTCTCCTTTTGCAACTGTTTTTTGAACGATATCCATAAGTTCGTTAATAACGTTTGCTGCTTCTTTTTGAGTAACTTTTGCTTTTTTAGCAACTTCTTGTACTAATTCTTCTTTGTTCATGAACAATGTTCCTTTCATTTATATCCACGATTTTGATTATATCCGAAGATTTTTTTGATGGCAAACTCTGAAACATTTGTTAACATTACGTTTCGGAACACCCCGTCGGCGGTATCTCAATAACCGCTTGAATTACTTGTTTCTCATTGTCGGAAACGCAATGACATCACGGATTGTAGGCGAATCTGTCAAAAGCATTACGAGTCTGTCAATACCGATACCCATACCACCTGCTGGCGGCATACCGTATTCGAGAGCGGTGATGAAGTCTTCGTCAATTTCCATTGCTTCTTCGTCGCCATTTGCTTTTGCAAGTGCTTGTGCCTCAAATCTGCTTCTTTGGTCAAGCGGATCGGTCAATTCCGAGAATGCGTTACAAAGTTCCCAACCGTTAATTCTTGTTTCAAATCTTTCGGTCAATTTCGGGTTATCTCTGTGAACTTTTGCGAGCGGTGAGATATCTCTTGGGTAGTCAATGATGTGTGTCGGTTGAATCAAGTGCGGTTCAACTCTTTCTTCAAAGATTTTTTCCAAAACCTTGCCCCAATTGTTGCAATCTTCCACGTCGATACCCAATTCATTTGCTTTTTCGACTGCTTCTTCGTAGTTGACAACGCTTGAGAAATCCATGCCCGTGTATTCGGAAATAGCACCAATCATTGTTTTTCTGTCCCACGGCGGAGTGAGGTCAATTTCCTTACCGCAGTATGTAATTTTCATTGTTCCCAAAACGTCCATTGCGACTGAAGAAACCATGTTTTCAACGAGAGCCATCATTTCGTTGTAATCAACGTATGCTTGGTACATCTCAATCATTGTAAATTCGGGGTTATGTCTTGTGTCGATACCTTCGTTTCTGAAGTTTCTGTTAAGTTCAAAAATTTTTTCCGAAACACCGCCGACCAAAAGTCTTTTAAGGTGAAGTTCGGGGGCAATTCTCAAAACCATATCCATATCGAGGGCGTTATGGTGAGTTACAAACGGTTTAGCGTTTGCACCTGATGCTTTTGTGTGGAGCATAGGTGTTTCAACTTCTAAGAAGCCTTGATTTGTAAGATATTCTCTGATTTTTGTGATAATTTGACTTCTGATTCTGAATGTTTTTCTGACATTTTCGTTCATAATCAAATCGATATATCTTTGTCTGTAACGGGTTTCAAGGTCTGTTAAGCCGTGGAATTTTTCGGGCAATGCTCTCAATGATTTTGTCAAGAGAGTAACTTCGTTTACTTTAAGGCTCAATTCTCCACGGGGAGTTCTTCTGACGGCACCTGTACAACCGATGATGTCGCCGATATCGAGGAGTTTAAGTTCTTTGAATTTGTCAACGCCCATATTTTCTTTGTGGCAGAAAAGTTGGATTTTTCCGCTGTCATCTTGCAAATCCATAAACATACCCGTGTTTCTGATTGCGGTAATTCTACCTGCAACAGCGTACCAATCGTCAGTTTCGACGCCTGCTTCGAGATCTGCATATTTTTCTTGAAGTGCTTGTGCTTTTATATTTTTACCGAATGAATATTTAAAGGGGTTAATGCCTTTATCTGCAATATCGGTGAGTTTTTGAATTCTTGCCTGACGGATATGATCCAAATTTTCTTTTTCTTCCATTGTTCCTCCGTGTAAATCTTGTATGTTTTGATTTTACAACAAAAAAACTTTTTGCGATAATTAATTAGAATAATATGAGGTTAAAATGGCGGACTCTTTCAGTGAAAATGGGGTTATAATTCCCGAAAATATTATGAAAAAAGAAGATGTGGATATCGAATCCGTGGCGGTTGCTTGTGCAAGAATGGCGGAAGATGAGGTCCTTTTTCAGGTGGAATCGCCGTTTCACTCGATTGCGGTTTGCGAAAATTCTATCGGAAGATTTTTAAGATACGGGATAAGTTTTCAGGCGGGAAAAATTAATTCTCCTGTCTATCAGGGAAATATTCCTTACCTTAACTACTTTTTGCTTTTGTATCTGCTCAAAAAAAATGCAAAAAAAATCCTTTTAATCGGTTTTGGCACGGGAATTTTGGTAAAACAGTTCGAGAAAATTTTTGATAACCTCGAAAGGTTTGACGTTGTTGACATTGAGGAAAATATTTTGCCGATAGCGAAGAAATATTTTGACTTTGAGGAAAGTGAAAAATTTAATTTTCATCTCCAAGACGCCCTTGTTTATTTGAGAAATAATAAAACAAAATATGACCTCATTATCACTGATGTTGCTGGAAATGAGGGAATAGACGAGAGATTTTTTGAGGACGACTTTTTCAAAAATATTAAAAAATCACTCAAAAAAGACGGCATTTTTGCGTTTAATTCCTGTGCAAATACTGATTTTGACGAAGATGAGGGAACTTTTTTCGGGTTTACGGTAAAAAAATATCGTGAATTTTTCAAAAATTTTGCGGTATTTAACGGCATGACCTCTGATTTGACTTACTTTAAGGCGTTTTTTGGAATTGATAAACGGGTGCTTGACGTTACGAATGCGATAATTTTTGCCTCGGATAAAGATTTTGAAGATTGCTTGTTTGAAAATATCGATGGCAACGCTCTGGCGAAAATTTCGTCTTTGGGCGTGGATATCTTGCCCTACTCTAAGGATTTACATAAAATTTATCGGTAATTTTTGTAATACCAAAATGTCATTGCAAGGAACGAGCGAGCAGAGTGCAAAATCAAAAAAATTTTTCAAAAAAAGGCAATTTTTTCAGAGAAAAATACTTATTATAAATGCAGGTTATTATTCGTCTGCAAATTTATCACATGAAAAATACGCAATTTTCTGTAACTCACTCAAAATGTGGGTTTCAGATGTTATGTTAAGTTTTGTTGCGAAGAATATATCAAAAAAGTCAATTCTCATCTTTTGAAATACTTAATAAAGGAGTAGAGAGAATTCGGAGAGAGAAATATGGTAGCAGTTAATAATTTATATTCATCAAGAATCAGATTGATTCAACAACAAGAAATTCTCAAATCTGGTAACATTAACGAATCAAATATTTCTCTTTTTTCAAACACTGAAGGACTTACGCAAGGAATGATTGACGGAACTTGCACTGACGGCAAAGACGATGGAAAAATCGGTTTGTGGGAAGGCGTTAAAAGTTTCGCAAAAGGTGCTGTAAAATCAGTTACAAACATGTTCTCAAGCCCGAAAAACTTTGTTAAAACTCTCGCAGTAGGTGCAGCATCGGCAGCATTAATCGCAGTAACAGGCGGTGCAGCAACTCCGTTCCTTATCGCAGGCGGTGCAATCGCAGGCGGTATCCAAGCAGGTAAAGGTATTTATCAAGCAACTCAAGCAGAAACAGACGCTGAAAAAAGAGCCGCTCTTGAAAATGTCGGTGGCGGTGCAGCATCAGTTGCAATGTCAGTTGCAGCAGGCAAAGCATACGCAAAATCAACAACTGTTAATGGAGTTAACCAAAACTTGTTCGGTAAAGGCAGCCTTGAATCTTACAAAAACGCTTACCAATTCTCAAAAGAAAATATGGCTACAAACTTCGGCAAAATGACTTCTTCAGTTAAAACTTCCGCAAAAGGTATCTACAACAACTTAGGCAACGCTAAAGCATCTTTCAAAGCAACTGCTGAAGCATTCAAAAATAACTTCAAAGGCAACTCAGATATCATCGACGGTACTTTTACAGAAGTTGTTGAACCGATGACAACAGAATTGGCAGTTCAAAACCCGACAGTTGATTTCTCATCAATGTCAACAGCAGAAGTTATTGAAGCAACTTCAAAAGGTTACAAAAACGGCTTGGAATTCTTCTCATAATCAATAAACAAAATCTCTTATCTTTTCAAAAACTCCGAAAACCCTCGGAGTTTTTTTTGTGGGACTTTTTCAGAAAATCGGATTTTGGATTTGTTTTCCCTCTGCTTGCTCGTTTCTCAGAATGACACGTATAACTTCAAGCGTTCACTGTCATTGCGAGGACGAACGTAGTGAGGACGTGGCAATCCATTGTTTACTCATTCATCAAAAATGATACACATTTACCGTCATTCTGAGGTTTTGCAAAAACCGAAGAATCTGTGAAATACCGATTGAAACAGATATTTCGGGGCAAGCCCCTCAATATGACGATGAACGTTGAAATTTAATAAGTAACCGTCATTGCGAGGACGAACGTAGTGAGGACGTGGCAATCCATTGTTTACTCATTCATCAAAAATGATACACATTTACCGTCATTCTGAGGTTTTGCAAAAACCGAAGAATCTGCTAAAACATTAATAATTGCTATTAAAAAATTATTTTCCAAACGTCAAAACGGACAATTTGCGGGCTTTTTGCTCTTTTTGTGCATCTCTTAATTCCCAACAATCCAAGCAGCGTGCTTCATAAGTTTCATCGGCACCAATCATAATAAGCGGGGAGTTTTTGTCCGCAGGTTTACCGTCAATCAAGCGTTGCGTTCTGACGGCATATTCGCTGCCGCATTTCATACAAATCGCTGTTAATTTATCAACTTTGTCCGCATAAGCCAAAAGTTGGGGCATAGAGCCGAAAGGTTCGCCTTTGAAATCCAAATCCAAACCGCAACCGATGATTCTTTTTCCTTGTGCAATAAGAGTTTTGACAACTTCTAAAATATATTCGTCGAAAAATTGCATTTCATCAATTGCAACAACATCGTCTGATTTTTCAACAACATCAAGGATTGAGGCAGCGTCTTTAACCTTGCAAGTATCAAGGAACATGCCGTTTCTTGACTCAATGATATCGCTTTTTGAACGGGTGTCGATTGCAGGTGAAATAATTTTGACTTTTTTCTTTGCAATAACAAGTCTTTTTACCCGTCTGATTAATTCTTCTGTTTTTCCGCAACTCATCGGTCCGGTTATAAGTTCAAATCTGTAACCCATTCCTTAAATCCCCTTACCACAACGGTTTCTCCGTTAACATGATAATTGTAAAACAAATCCTACCTTAATGTCAAAGCATGCCCACCATACCTGTTATATTTGTTAACCAAGTCCGAAGAATTTGCTTTAAGGCGTTTATTTTATAGATTCTTCGGACTTTTCAAGACCTCAGAATGACGGTTTCAGTACTCTGCTCATCGTTCCTCAAAATGACAGAAATCGTATAAATTCAAAACGGTAACTGTCAATGCGAGAAAATCTTTGATTTTCGTGGCAATCCAGAAGTAGTGTCAACTTCAGCCGACCGATAACATTTTTCATTCTCCGTCATATTGAGGGGCTTGTCCCCGAAATATCTGTTTTCTTCATCATTACATAGATTCTTCGCCTAAAGGCTCAGAATGACAGTTATATGCCCTGCTTGTTCGTTCCTCAGAATGACACATTGTGTTCGTCGTCATTACGAAAAAGTGATAAACGAACAGAAGTATTTTCGGACAGATTGATATCTGTAAAAATGCAGTATTTATGCGGGAAAGCGAGTATGCTTTCAATCATTGTGTTAAGTTATGTAAATTAATGAAATTAAAATAACAATTATTTGACGTATTTTTATTTTAACTACTTGCATAAATTCCAAAAAAGATTTATAATTGGTAAGAATTGGTTTCGCAAGAAACCCTAAACTATATAATTAGCCCGCAAGGGTGTGTAAATAATAAAAGGAGAATTAAATGAAAAAAGGTTTTACTTTGGCAGAAGTTTTGATTACTCTCGTAATTATCGGTGTAATCGCAGCAATGACAATTCCGACATTGATGAACTCAACTAACAACCAAGAATTCAGAGTTGGTTTGAAGAAAGCAATTTCAGCTTTGAACCAAGCAATGTCATTGAACTATGCACTTGAAGGAACTCAAGTTGGTTCAGATACTTTGGCAACATCAGCAAACGTTGTTAATAACCTCTTCAAGAAAAGAATGAGCGTTATCACAACTGCTACATCAGGTGCAGCATTTGCAGTTGGTGATTCAGGTATCACAGCAACAGATAACCAAAACGTATTCTACACAGCAGATGGTATGAGATTTGCAGTATCATACGCTGCAGGCGAATATGATCCGATTGCAGACCAAATGTATTATGGTTTGATTTTGATCGACGTTAACGGTGAAAAAGCACCTAACACATTGTGTACAAATGCTAACCAACCGACAGATACTTACGTAGCAACTATGTATGGTAACAGAGTTGTTGCTGGTAACGTAAAAGCACCGACAGCTGCATATTCAACAGCTGCTCAACAAGTAGTATTTGATAAGAAATCTTCAAACCAAACATCAGCAAATACTAACCAACAACAAACCCCTTAGTTTAGTTATATAGTTTGAAAAAAGAAACCGTCCTCATCGAGGGCGGTTTTTTTATTGCCTTGATGAACGGTTGTCGAAAAGGGTTGAAGTTATACGGTTCTTGTCACTGCGAGGAACGAGCGAGCAAAATGCATAACTGTCATTCTGAGCGAAGCGAAGAATTTTGGAAAATTTTATTACGTCATTCTGAGGTTTTGCAAAAACCAAAGAATCTATGAAATGCTGATTGAAACAGATATTTCGGGGACAAGCCCCTCAATATGACGAAGAACGTTGAAATTTAATAAGAATTGTCATTACGAAGAACGAGCGAGCAGAGTCCAAAACCGTATAACCTCAAGAGAAGTAGGGTCGACTTCAGTCGACCAATCAGTTCTTGTCAGGGGACGAAGTCCTCAATAAAAAAGCCCTCATAATGA
>SAMEA104315428__coassemble_2837_pt1 | contig 6166 bp, 4 predicted proteins | sample SAMEA104315428__metabat2_low_PE_039 | metagenome-assembled genome bin SAMEA104315428 (sample SAMEA104315428) | gut metagenome | biome: Monkey gut; feature: monkey-associated habitat; material: faeces | place: China | collected 2013
GTCGCCCCTACATTTTGATAAATGTATGAACTTCACCTGTGGTTCAGGCAATGAACGCTTTGCATTTTCATTTGAATTGAATTTCAAAACTTCAAAAAAAATCCTGTATATGTTGTCATACACAGGGGGACAGAATTGATGTTCTGAATGAAAAAAGAATATATACTACATAGGATTATGATTTTACGTTGTATAAGTAATACGTTGTTTGTATAACATGTTGCATAAACAACATAACATGTTTCTCTAATTTTGTCAATCTTTTGAAGTTGATATGCATTTGTTGTAGTAGTAGATGACGCTTGCGATGAGCATATAAAGTGACAATTCCGCAATTTCTTCAATAAAGGTACTTTCTGCAACTTTTTCTGCATAGAGTTGAATTATAACGGAAATAATTGCGAGAACGACGCTGATGATAGGGAATTTGACTGTTTTAAGTGCGTTCCATGCTTTGAGCCAAATTTTGTTGACTATTCCGTAAATTGCGATTGCTGCTATGTATAAACCGATGAAAACGTTGGCTAAATAGCCGTATTTATAATGTTTCCAAGGATAAAATTCGTGAGGATTTCCGTCGATTTGGCAGAAAATACATCTGCCGTAACTTATTTCTCTCAAGAACATTAATATCAATATCATAGCGATAAATGTGTTCATTGCCTTGTAATTTGGGTTGTTGCGAGTTAAAAAGCAGAATACGATTCCGACGAACAGTGCAATCAATTGCACATTTTCAACCAAACTGTTTTCGGGAATTTCGTTTATTCCAAACATTTTCAAAACTGCTACCAATGCCGCAGTTATAATAATAACTGCGATGTCTGCCATTCTAAGTTTAAAATTCATGATTTTTCCTTTTTTCTGTTTCACACTGTAATACACACTTTTTAGCGTAAATCTGTTTTTGTTTGTTGCAGATACCGCATGTTGTTAAAGCAACAATATATTTATTTTAATATAAACCAAAATAAAAGTAAATTACTAATAGTTATAGGTTCTGATGATATTTTCAGCGACTTTTGATTTTGGTAATCTTGTGTCCATTGCTTGTTTTTCGATGTAGTAATGGGCGTCATTTTCGGACATATTGAGTTTTTGAATGAGGATAATTTTTGCTTGGTTAATTATTTTTATATCCTGCATTTTTTCCTGCAATTTTTTTGTTTTCGTTTCCATTTTTGCAAGTTTTTTGTGCATTGCGGAAAGCATTTTCAGGGCGGAGTAGAGGTTTTCGCTTGAGTTCGGTTTTATCATTGTAAACACGCCCAAATCCTCGATACGGTAAGCGATTTGCTCATATAAAGATGCATTTACCATAATCATAATTCCGATTGACGTTTGAGAATATTCTTGTGCCAAATCAAGTCCGAATTCGTCAGTCAAAGGTGCATCGATAATCATTATATCGACGGTGTTTGTGAGTAAAAATCTTTTTGCCTCATTTGCTGTTTTGGCTCTTAAAATCGGATTAAAACTTTCGTGGGGAAGAATTTTTTTTAAATAAGTGAAAGCGTTTTCATCGTTTGACACAACCAAAACCCGCTGAGGAGTTTTTGAGGTTTTCATTTCTGTTACGCCTTTAATTGAGTCACAATTTCTTCCGGAAGATGTTTTTTGATAAATTCACTGTTTTGGGCAAATTTTACTGCATCTTTTAGAGTTAACGGCAAAACATCAAGGTTTTTTGTAACAGATTGGTCAGCCTTGAAAAGGTTGATGTCTGTTGAATTTCTGAGTTTCTTTTTGCTCAAAATGCCGTCAATTCCTGCGTAAATTAAAAGTGCAAATGTGATGTACGGATTTGCGGTCGGGTCGGGTGAGCGAAGTTCAATTCGTTCGTATTCGCCTGTTGCTGCGGGAATCCTGATTAATTGAGAGCGGTTTTCTTTTGACCAAGTGATGTATTTTGGTGCTTTTTTCTCCCCGAGTCGTTTGTAAGAATTTTCGGTCGGGTTTAAAAATGCGGTCATTTCTTTGATATGTGCCATAATTCCTGCGATGAAATTATCTGTGTAATCCTTGCTGTCAGCGGATTTTAAGGACATGTTTATGTGCAAACCGTTGCCGCTGCAATCTTTTATCGGTTTCGGCGAAAAATCGGCATACAAACCGTTGCTGAGTGCGGCTGCTTTTACAACTGTTATAAAGTTTATTGCGTTATCGGCTGCCGTCATTGCATCACTGTATTTGAAGTCGATTTCGTTTTGTCCGGGACCTTCTTCGTGGTGTGAACATTCGGGCTTCATTCCCATTTCCAAGAGGGTTAAACAGATTTCACGGCGGACATTTTCTCCTTTATCTTCAGGGGCAACATCAAAGTAACCTGCGTTGTCAAAGGGAATATTTGTCGGATTTCCGTTTTCGTCTGTTTTAAAGAGATAAAATTCAAATTCTGTTCCAAAATATATCGAAAAACCGTTATCTTTTGCGTATTTTATGGCATTTTCGAGAATATATCTGCAATCAGTTTTAAAAGGTGTGCCGTCGGGGTATTTTATGTTGCAAAACATTCTGACGACCTTTCCCTGTGACGGACGCCACGGAAGTACCGTTAAAGTTGACGGTACGGGAAAAAGGAATAAATCTGATTTTTCTTCTGTTTCAAATCCTTTTATCGCCGAGGCATCAAAAGAAATTCCGCTTGTAAATGCCCGTCTGACTTCATCAGGCATAATCGAAATATTTTTTAAATTGCCCATAATGTCGCAAAAAGCAAGTCTTATAAACTTTACGTCTTCCTGTTCGATATATTCAAGAACATCATCGTAGTCGAAATTCATATTTTATCCTTTATTTAATCTTAATAATCCCTTGAAACCATTATATTTGCTGAATTTTTGCTCGTCAATGTGATGTTAAGAATTTGACAAGAAAATTCCGCTGTGGTATAAAAATGCACATAAAAGCGACAACGGCGTCGCAGAGGACATGTTCCTTTGCTCTGTTGTCGCTTTTTTTTGTGAAAAAGATAATTAAACGGAGAACTCAGATGGATACAGTTACTTCAATATTCGGCTCAATGGTATTTGATGATACCGTAATGAGAGCAAGACTTCCGAAAGAAACTTATAAGGCATTGCAAAGAACTATTAAGCAAGGCAAACACCTTGATATTACAGTTGCAAACGTAGTTGCAAATGCGATGAAAGATTGGGCTATTGAAAAGGGTGCAACGCACTATACTCACTGGTTCCAACCTATGACAGGTATTACGGCAGAAAAGCATGACAGTTTTATTTCCCCGACTTCGGACGGAAAAATTATCATGGAATTTTCAGGTAAGGAATTGATTAAAGGTGAACCTGATGCTTCATCATTCCCGTCAGGCGGTTTGAGAGCAACTTTTGAAGCAAGAGGATATACTGCTTGGGACGCAACTTCTTATGCGTTCATCAAAGATGGTGTACTTTGCATACCGACAGCATTTTGCTCTTATATGGGCGAATCATTGGATAAGAAAACTCCTCTGCTTCGTTCTATGGAAACAATTAACAGACAAGCACTTCGTATCTTGAAGTTGTTTGGAAATACAGATGTTACACACATCAACACGACAGTCGGTCCCGAACAGGAATATTTCCTTGTTGATAAAGATTTGTTTGACAAGAGAAAAGATTTGATTTATACGGGAAGAACTTTGTTCGGTGCAAGACCTCCGAAAGGTCAAGAACTTGATGACCACTACTTCGGAACTATTAAACCGAGAGTTGCGGCATTTATGAAAGAATTGAACGACGAACTTTGGAAGTTGGGCATTCTTGCAAAAACCGAACACAACGAAGTTGCTCCTGCTCAGCACGAATTGGCACCGATTTTCACAACGACAAACATTGCAGCAGACCATAACCAATTGACAATGGAAATTATGCAAAAAGTTGCTAAAAAGCACGGAATGGTTTGCTTGTTGCACGAAAAACCGTTTGCGGGCGTCAACGGTAGTGGTAAACACAATAACTGGTCAATTTCGACCGACACGGGCATCAACTTATTAGAACCGGGCGAAACACCTTCAGAAAACGCACAATTCTTATTATTCCTTTGTGCAGTAATTAAAGCAGTTGATGAATATCAAGAATTGCTCAGAATTTCAGTTGCAAGTGCTGGTAACGATCACAGATTGGGTGCAAACGAAGCACCTCCGGCAATTGTTTCAATGTTTCTCGGTGATGAATTGAACGGAATTTTGAAATCAATCGAAGAAGAAACTCAATATGATTCAAAAGAAAAAGAATTTATGAAAATCGGCGTACACACTTTGCCGACTATTCCGAAAGATTCTACAGACAGAAACAGAACATCACCGTTTGCTTTTACGGGAAACAAATTTGAATTCCGTATGTTAGGTTCGGCATCATCTGTTTCTGATGTTAACACGATTTTGAATACGGCAGTTGCTGAAGAATTGAAATATTTTGCCGAAGAACTTGAAAAGGCAAGAGATTTTGAATCAGAACTTCATGACCTTATTAAAGATACAATCGCAAAACATAAGAGAATTATATTCAACGGCAACGGTTACGATAATTCTTGGGTTGAAGAGGCTGAAAGAAGAGGACTTGCTAACCTCAAGACAACTCCTGATGCTTTGAAACATCTTATGGATACAAAGAATGTTCTTTTGTTCACAGGTCACAGAATTTTCAGCAAGGAAGAATTGGCTGCAAGATACGATATTATGATGGAAAATTACTGCAAAGTAATTAACATTGAAGCGTTGACAATGCTTGATATGTCAAGAAAAGATATCTTGCCTGCAATGAGCGATTATTGCAAGGAACTCGCTGAAACAATTTCCTCAAAGAAAGCAGTTTGTGCGGATATTGATTGCACATACGAACAGGAAACTCTCTCGAACTTGAGCAGTTTGGTTTCTGCAATGTATAAGCAAGTCAATAAACTTGATGAAGATTTGATTAAGATTAAATCGACAGAAGACATTACAGAAATGGGTGATTATTATAAGAACACTATTTTGTCAGATATGACGGCAATCAGAATTTCGTCTGATATGATGGAAACGGTTGCGTCATCTGAAAAATGGCCTTATCCCTCATACGGCGAACTTCTTTTCGGCGTAAGATAATTTGCTAAAGTCAAAGGCAGAACACACATAAATAAACAGACACATATTATAGGTACAACAACAACATGAATAAGACACTTTACAACTCAAAATTCGAACACGATGCGTGCGGTATTGGTGCAATCATAGATTTAGACGGAAAACCGAGTTTTTCTATTGTAGATGATGCTCTGACGATTGTTGAAAAACTTGAACACAGAGCAGGAAAAGATGCAACGGGTGAAATCGGTGACGGAGTCGGAATTATGGTTCAAATACCGCACGATTTTTTTTCAAAAGTTGGAAAGGAAATGGGCATAAACCTCGACAATCGTCGTGATTACGGGGTCGGAATGTTCTTTTTCCCGCAAGATGTCTTATCAAGATTACAATCCCAAAAAATGTTTGAAATCATTTGTGCAAAGGAAGGCGTTGAGTTCTTGGGTTGGCGTAACGTCCCAGTTAACACCAATGTAATGTCTATGAAGGCTCAAGCCTCGACACCTTTCATTTGCCAATGTTTCGTTAAAAAACCTAAAAAATTAAAACAAGGCTTGGATTTTGACCGAAAATTGTACGTTATCAGAAGATTGTTTGAACAAAGTAACGAAAACACTTATGTAGTGTCATTTTCATCGAGAACAATCGTTTATAAAGGTATGTTTTTGGTAAATCAGTTAAGAAGTTTTTATACGGATTTGCAAAGTCAGGATTTCAAAAGTGCAATCGCAATGGTTCACTCAAGATTTTCGACAAACACGGAACCGAGTTGGCAGCGTGCCCATCCTAACCGATTTATTTTGCACAATGGCGAAATTAACACTATTCGTGGTAACGTTGACAGAATGCTTGCAAGAGAAGAAACCATGCACTCTCCTTATATGGAAGCGGATATGGATAAGGTTTTGCCTGTAATTTCTCAATCGGGTTCGGATTCGGCAATGCTCGATAATATGCTCGAATTTCTTGTTATGAATGGTATTCCGCTCCCGCTTGCGGTGATGATAACTATTCCTGAACCTTGGAAAAATGACCCGAATATCAGCAGAAGAAAGCGTGATTTTTACAGATATTACGCAACGATGATGGAACCGTGGGACG
>SAMEA104315428__coassemble_3404_pt1 | contig 5279 bp, 4 predicted proteins | sample SAMEA104315428__metabat2_low_PE_039 | metagenome-assembled genome bin SAMEA104315428 (sample SAMEA104315428) | gut metagenome | biome: Monkey gut; feature: monkey-associated habitat; material: faeces | place: China | collected 2013
TCATTATGAGGGCTTTTTTATTGAGGACTTCGTCCCCTGACAAGAACTGATTGGTTGACTGAAGTCTAACCTACTTCTTATCCCCGAAATATCTGTTTTAGTCATCGTTATATAGATTCTTCGCCTAAAGGCTCAGAATGACAGAGAATGAAGAACCATATCGGTCGGCTAAAACCAACTCTACGCTTTTGATGAATGAGCAAACACAGGATTGCTTCACTTCGTTCACAACGACAGTAAATGCTTGAGGTTATACGGTTTTGGACTCTGCTCGCTCGTGCTTCGTAATGACAACTACTTATTAAATTTCAACGTTCTTCGTCATATTGAGGGGCTTGTCACCGAAATATCTGTTTCAATCAGCATTTCATAGATTCTTCGGTTTTTGCAAAACCTCAGAATGACGTAATAAAATTCTCTAAGATTCTTCGCTTCGTTTAGAATGACAGTTCCAAACTCGGCTCGTTCTTCGTAATGACAACTACCGCTTACAAAAAATATCCCGACAGAAATCGGGATACTTTTAATGAAATATTTTTCTATATTTATTATTTTAAAAAATTAGAGGCTGTCAGGTGATGCGATTTTACCCAAAATTGCACTCGCTGCTGCGATTGCAGGTGATGCAAGGTAAACTTCACTATCAACGTGTCCCATTCTGCCGACGAAGTTTCTGTTAGTTGTTGAAATTGCTCTTTCGCCTGCTGCCAAGATACCTGCATGTCCGCCTAAGCAAGGTCCGCAAGTCGGTGTTGAAACAGCACCGCCGGCTTTAATAATAGTTTGGATATAGCCTTTTTCGATTGCTTCAAGGTAGATTTTTTGAGTTCCCGGGAAAACAATCAATCTTACGTCAGGGTGAACTTTTTGACCGTCTAAAATTTCTGCTGCAACTTTCAAGTCTGAAAGTCTGCCGTTTGTACAACTTCCGATTACTGATTGGTCGATTTTTATGTCGCCGACTTGAGAAATCGGTTTTGTATTTTCGGGCAAATGAGGGAATGCAACAGTCGGTTCAATGTCTGCACAATCATATTTGATAACTCTTGCGTATTCAGCACCTTCATCACTTTTATAAATTGTGTAAGGTCTGCGTGAACGACCTTTGAGGTATGCTTCTGTTTTGTCGTCTGCTGCGATGATACCTGTTTTTGCACCTGCTTCGATTGCCATGTTACAAAAAGTAAATCTGCCGTCCATATCCATTTCTTCGATAACGTTGCCGCCAACTTCAAGTGCTTGGTACAATGCACCGTCAACCCCGATATCACCGATTAAATGAAGAATTAAGTCTTTTGCAGAAACCCATTTATTGAGTTTGCCGTTAAATTCAACTTTAATTGTTTCGGGAACTTTAAACCAAGTTTCGCCTGATGCCATACCGCAAGCAAGGTCTGTTGAGCCTACGCCTGTTGCGAAAGCACCCAATGCACCGTATGTGCAGGTGTGTGAATCGGCACCGATAATCAAATCGCCTGCCGTAACAATTCCCGCTTCAGGCAAAAGTGCGTGTTCAATGCCCATTCTTCCGACTTCAAAGAAGTTTTCCAATTCTTGTTCTTTTGCAAATTCTCTAATCATTTTGACTTGTTCAGCCGATTTGATGTCTTTGTTGGGAACAAAGTGGTCGGGAACGAATACGCATCTTGATTTATCAAAAACTTTTTTGCAACCGATTTTCTTAAATTCTCTGATTGCAACGGGTCCTGTAATATCGTTAGCAAGCGTAATGTCTAACTTTGCGGTTATGAGTTGTCCCGGTCTTACTTCGTCCAAGCCTGCGTGTGCAGCGAGGATTTTTTCGGGAATATTCATTGGTCTTGTCATATTTTTTTCCTTTTATTCGTTCGTTTTGACTTAAATATATTATAAATATTATGTTTTTTCAACTTTATCAATAGAGTTTCAAAAAGCAGATTATCTTGATGTTTTTTCTCTCGTAATACTTTTTTCTAATGTTTTTGGGGAGAAATAGTGATATTTTTTGTTTGTGGGGGAAATAATGTTGAACGATTTAAAGACGTTAAATAAACCGGAGAGAATGAAATTGGCGGAAAAACATCTCGGCAAGTACATTTCCGAGTTAAAAAGACATTTTGATTTTTCTGATTTTCAACTCATTTCCTTACTCGAAAATTCTTCAAAAAAAATCAGAAAAAAACGAAATCTTTTACACTTGCCATTTAATTTTAAGTTTTTTCAAGGTAAAAAGTAAAAATTTTCATAGTTTGAAAATGCTTGATTTCAGGAAGTTATAGAGATTTTTGTTTTTCGTTCATGTAGTTTTGATAATTACTTGATATAGTTTTAAAGTTCTTGTATAATTACTTTCACAAGTATGAAAGGTGTATTTATGAGTAATGCAAGACAGGAACGTCGCAGAAATATATTTTTAAAAAGAAATTTTTTGTCGGGAAAACGTAAAGTTGTAAAATTTTTATCAGAACAAACATCATTGAACGATTATTTTAAAAATCGAATTTCAAAACACGGTGAATTGCCTGCAATCACTGATACATATTGCAATATCAGTATGAATTTTAATCAGGTTGAAGAACAAATTTCCGCATTTGCTGCCGCATTGCAATCTTTTGGTGTGAAAAAAGGTGATTTCGTTGGAATTTTCACCGAAAATAACGGCCGTTGGTGTATTTGCGAACAAGGTACAATGAGAACAGGTGCTGTTTGCACCCTCAGAGGTTCTAATGCTCCCGTGACGGAACTCGATTATATTATTAATCACAGTGAATCGATGGGGCTTATTCTCCGTGACGGCAAGTTGCTCAACGGTTTGAAGCCTTATTTGGAAAAATATGATTTGAAATTTGTAATTTTGATGTTTAAATCTGAAAAAGACGATATTTCGGGCGTAAATTGTCCTGTTTATTATTTTGATGAAGTTATTGATATCGGCAAAACAAAAGAATTTGTTAAGCCTGAACAAAACATCGATGAATTTTGCGTAATGCTTTATACATCGGGAACAACGGGCAATCCGAAAGGCGTTGCACTTACTCACCAAAATATTTTGGCTCAAATTCCCTCAGTCGAAATCGGATTTATGTCAAAAGTCGGCGAAAATACTTTGCAAATTCTTCCTGTTTGGCACGCTTACGAACACATTGTTCAACTTTATTTCTTTATGAGCGGCTGCCATTTGCACTTCACGACTTTGACGGGATTGAAGAACGATTTGACAAGATATGACGTCGATACAATGATGTCTGTTCCGAGAATTTGGGAAGCGTTGAGATTGGGAATTTTCCAAAAATTGAAACAAAAATCCCCGCTTTTGTACGGCGTGTTTGATTTTGCTGTGAAACTCAGTATCACATACAAAATTCACAAAATGTATAGCGAAAGAAGAATTACAAACAAAAAGAACGGCTATCACAAACTTTCAAGCCTTTATCACAGATTTGTACGTTCATTCTTAAAACCTTTCCACGTCTTATTTACAAACACTTTATACAAAAAAATCAAAGACAATGCGGGCGTTAATTTCAGAGCATCAATTTCAGGTGGCGGAGCCCTTTCAATGAAAGATCAACTTTTCTATGATGCAATCGGTGTAAACCTTAGAGAAGGTTACGGTTTGACGGAAACTGCTCCTGTTTTGACTCTCAGAAATGTTGGCGACCCGAACTTCCTCGGTTGCTGCGGAAAACCGCTTATGGCAACGGAAGTCAAGATTTTGGATATGGAAACAAAAGAAGAACTCGGAATTTTCCAAAAAGGTGTTGTTCACGTTCGTGGTTTCCAGGTTATGAAAGGTTATTACAAGGACGAAGAGGCTACAAAGGCTGTATTGACCGAAGACGGTTGGTTTAATACAGGCGATATCGGCTGGTTGACGGCAGATAATAACCTTGTTTTGGTTGGCAGAATGAAGGAAACGATTGTTCTTTCAAATGGCGAAAACGTAGAGCCTGTGCCGATTGAAGAGGCTTGCCTTGAAAGTCCTTATATCGACCAAATTATGCTTGTCGGACAAGACCAATCTTCTATCGGGGCGTTGGTTGTTCCGTCGGAAGAAGCACTCAAAAAGTGCGGTATTTTGGCAAAAGATATGAAATCAGGTAAAAATCTTTCGATTAAAAATGAAACTTTGCACGACCTTATCAAAAAAGAAATTGCAACTCATATTAAATCGAAAAAGAGTCTTAAATCTTTTGAACAAATCAAACAGTTTGAAGTTATTAACGAAAACTTTACGATGGCGAACGGTATGCTCAGCCAAACCGCAAAAATCAAGCGTAATACGGTTTCCGAAAAATATAAAACGACTATTTCGGGTATGTTTGACGGAAAAGACAAATAATTTTTCAAATAAAATTTTCAAAGGGGTGCTTAACGGTACCTCTTTTTTTCCTCTAATTAGTGTAAATTTGACCAAAATGGTATATTAATTTTTGTTACAACAGTATAATATACTATGTAAGTGTTGAATATATTTTCGGAGAGAAAATAATGAAAATTAAAATCAAAGAAGTTGTTAAGATGAAAAAAGGCTGGAGTTTATATAAACTTGCCAAAATTTTAAATCTTCCGCAACAAACGGTATATTCTTGGGCTAGCGGCAGAACACAACCGTCTTACGAAAACATGGACAGATTGTGTGATGCACTTGAATGTTCTGTCGGCGATTTGTTCGAGTCAGAGCCTGTTCAGGAAAAATTGAATTTAATTGTCAACGGTTAATTTTTGTGGTAGAATATTTATTGCTCAGAGAGAATAGACAATCGGAGATTGTTTAGAGCGAAAATTAATAGTTAGATGATAATGAATTTTGTGTGGTAAGTCGTGCCGCTCACGAATTATGACAGTTAACGACAATGCAATGTGGGAACAAAATTCGCAAGAAAAATGGTCGGTATCAGCCGACCACTTATTGTATTTAAACGTTTTTCGGGGCTTTAAGCCCTTTTTTGTTTGAAAAATTTTTGCGATTTTATCTTTCTTCTTCCCGTTTCAACTTTCTGTTCATAAGTTTTTCGAGAATTTCTTTCGGAGTAATATTCGTGTAAACCGCCTCGTAGATTGCGTTTGAAACAGGTGTTTCAATTCCTAATTTTTTAGAAAGTTCGCAAACTGCTTTTGAAGTTTTGACACCTTCTGCAACCGAGCCTAATTCGTTCAAGATATCGTCAATTTTTTTGCCCTTGCCAAGCATTGAACCAACCGTATAATTTCGGCTCAACGGGCTTGAACACGTTGCAATCAAATCACCCATGCCCGACAATCCGTAAAGAGTTTCGGGTTTTGCACCCAATGCAACA
>SAMEA104315428__coassemble_3808_pt1 | contig 4797 bp, 5 predicted proteins | sample SAMEA104315428__metabat2_low_PE_039 | metagenome-assembled genome bin SAMEA104315428 (sample SAMEA104315428) | gut metagenome | biome: Monkey gut; feature: monkey-associated habitat; material: faeces | place: China | collected 2013
ACCATGTCACCATGCATGTTTTACATGCTTTTTATATTCCAAAATTTTTACAATTAAAATTAAAAAAGATTTTTCCGTTACAATCTTAACAAATCAAAAAATTAAAATTAACCTTTAACCGCACCATCGTTGTGACCTGAGATAAAATATCTTTGCATAGCGAGGAAGAAAATCACAATCGGAACGACGGAAATAATAGACCCCGCCGCAATATAACGCCAATTTGCACTAAACATGCCCTGTAAATCGTTAATTCCGACAGGCAAAGTATAAAGCGATTTATCCGTCAAAACGATACTCGGCCAAAGAAATTCTCCCCACGAACCGATGAAAGTAAATACCGCCAAAACAGCACATGTTGGGGCAACGCACGGCAATAAAATTTTCCACCAAATTTGAAAAATATTGCAACCGTCAGCGAAAGCAGCCTCTTCAAGTTCTTTCGGAACCGCCATAAACGCTTGCCGCATAAGGAAAATACCAAATGCATTTACGGCAAAAGGCAAAATTAAACCGACATAACCCGCAAAATGCGACACGGAATCAACCATATTTAATTTCAAAACAATCAAATAAATCGGCAGCATAATCGCCTGAAACGGAACCATAATTGTTGCCAAAATCAAGTAAAAAATCAAATTTTTACCTTTAAAATTCATTCTTGCCAACGGATAAGCAGCAAGAGCAGAAAAAATAACGTTCAAAACGACCGTAAACCCCGCAACAATCAAACTGTTAACAAAATATCCGATAAAATCAATTTGATGCCAAACACCGACAAAATTTTCAAAAGTCGGAAATTTTGGCATAAATTCGGGCGGATATTGAAAAATGTTTTCGCTCTGACCTTTCAAAGCGGTAGAAACAAGCCACAAAAAAGGAAATATCGACAAAATCGATACCGATATCAAAATTAAATGAGATAAAAAACCTTTCGTATGTTTGTTCATTACGGTTCGTACTTTCCTTTTTCAAAAACCAAAATATTCAATGCCGAAAAGACCATAACGATTATCAAAAGGACAACCGATGCAGCCGAAGCCATTGACAAATCAAGATTTTCAAATGCTCGTTCATAAATATAATATACAATTGTTTTTGTTGAATCCAATGGACCGCCACGAGTCATGACATAAATTTCAGCAAAAACTTTCAATGCAGAAATCGTCGAAACAGTTACGACAAGGGCAATTGTCGGCATAAGATACGGAATTGTAACATTCAAATGTTTTTGAATTAACCCCGCACCGTCAACTTCCGCCGCCTCGAGCAAATCCTTCGGAGCACCGATTAAAGCGGACAGATAAATCATCATATAATAGCCGATTCCCTTATAAATAGTGACTATTATAACTGACCAAATCGCAACATCAGGCGATGTCAACCAATCAATCGGAGCAATTTTGAACAACTCCGCAAAATAATTCAAAATCCCCTGTGTCGCATACAACCACTTAAACGCAATTGCCACAACGACAATCGAGATAATTACAGGCAAATAAATTAATATTTTATATAAATTTAAACACCTGATTTTTTGATTAATCAAAATTGCCAAAACCAACGGTACCGTAGCCAAAATCGGCACCGCTCCGACAACATATAAAAAAGTATTCCAAATTACCAAATAAAATTCTTTAGACTTTAAAAGAGCAACATAATTATCCAAACCGACAAAATCGGGTGCGTATAAATTCGTCGAATAATCACGAAAACTTAACACAACCGTTTCAATAAACGGTATGAAAAAAAACAGTACCAAAATTACTGCCGCAGGCAAAATAAACAAATAAGGAACATATTTTTTATAATATCCGTACATATTTTAAGTATAAATTAACATCTGTAAATCGGCAAATTTGTTATGTTTTGAAAAAAATTTCGCATATCAGACTGTTTTTGATATAATTATTTTAAAGTAGGAGGATTTATGCAAATTAAGGCAGAAAACCTTGTTAAAATTTATGGCGACAGAACGGTCGTTGACCATAACAGTTTTACCGTCAATAAATCAGAAGTTGTTGGACTTTTAGGTCCTAACGGAGCAGGAAAAACAACCACTTTTTATATGGTTGTCGGACTTGTAAAACCAAATGGCGGCAAGGTTTTTCTCAATGATAAAGACCTTACTGACTTAACAATGGACAAGCGTGCAAAATTGGGAATCGGTTATCTTCCGCAAGAAGCGTCAATTTTCAGAAAATTAACAGTTGAAGAAAATATCAGACTTGTTCTTCAAATTAACGACAAATTGACACCCGATGAAAAAGAAGACAAACTTGAAGTTTTGCTTGATGAATTTGGTATTAAAAAGTTGAGAAACACTGATGCAGTGGCTCTCTCAGGCGGTGAAAGACGTCGTGCGGAACTCGCAAGAGCATTAGCGGCAAGTCCGGAATTTATCCTCTTGGACGAACCGTTTACAGGGATTGACCCTATCGCAATCGGCGAAATTAAAGACAACATCAGACGTTTGTCGGAAGAAAAAGGTTTAGGCGTCTTAATTACCGACCACAACCCGAAAGCGACGCTTTCTATCACAGACCGTGCATATATTATTTTTGACGGAAAAATTAAAATTCAAGGCTCAAGTGCCGAAGTTGCGGAAAACCCCGTCGCTAAGCAATTCTACCTTGGAAAGGATTTCAGTCTGTAATGTTTAAAATTAAAATTATAGACAGATACATTTTTTCACAGGTTTTTAAGGCTACTTTAGTCTGCATTTTGCTGTTCGGAATTATTTGGATTGCCCCCGAAACCCTCAAAAATACGGTAGAAAGGGTTATGAACGGTCAATATACCTTGGAATACGGCATAAATGTTATTTTATGCGAAATTCCGAAAATCCTGGCAAATGCACTCTCCGTCGGCGTTTTCTTAGGAACGCTGTTCACTTTCGACAAGTTGAGTAAAGATTCCGAAATGACAATTTTGCGGGCATGCGGTGCGTCATTTTACAGAATTATCGCATCATTATTGGTTTTCGGGGTTTTAACATCAGGATTGGTCTTTTTCGTTCGTGACCGCTTGATTCCTTTTACAGAATGTACTTACAGCATGAAACACAAGGCGTCAACAAAAGTCACACACTTCGTTTTCCCGACAAAAGATAACGAAGATAAAATGGAAAAAATCATCATCGTTCCCGAGTTTGTAAATTATTCAATTAACGATGTTGTTGTTTTGGATTTTAACCCTGATGTGGAAAAACAAGGCGGCAGCCTTTTGAAAACCATCAGAATGTCTGATTATGTCAGATTCAACGAAAAAGACAATTCTTGGAGAATAAACGAAGCCACAGTCTATAAAATTACGTCTGACGGAATTTACCACGAAGTCGGAAAAGAACACAATACGCTTATTTTGGACGGCGAAAGAGGAAGAAACGCATACGAGTTGATGAAATCTTCCGTAAAACGTGACAGAGAAATGACAAACGCCGAACTTAAGCGTTACGTTAAACTTTTGAAACAAGAATCGATGGACGACGAGTATCGTTCGATGTTGCACAAATATTTGAGCCGTCATTCGCAAGTTTTGATGACAATTTTATTCGTCGTATTCGGTGCATTGCTTGGTTTTTCAAAGCCTCGTGAACAAAGATTGATAGGTTTCACGCTTGCGGTTTTGACAATATTTTTATATTACATAACAATGCCGTTTTTGGATTTAATGGCTGAAAAAGGAGTAATTCCGCCCGTAATCACGGCATTTATCGCTCCGTTTATTTTATTAGTTTCAATCAAAGTTCTTAAAAAACATAAAGATTTATAATAAGGAAAATCAATGAAGAAAAAACTTTTTTTAGTATTCTCAATATTTTTGACTGCGACAATTTCAGTCAATGCCACGGAAATTGCTTTGCATCAAAACAAAAAAGTTCTTCAAAATGAACAAAAACAATACTCTTCACCCAAAACAGAAAGAGGAAATGCAACAGAGATAAAAAAACAGCATATTCATATTGAACCTGATATTTCCTCTGCTTATGTTGACGGAATTTACACGATAAAAATCAACACATCGAATTTGACGGGCGAATTGAAGCCACATTACGTTGTAAATTTGACGACAAACAAAGATGTTATGGAAGAAACAGGGGCAAGATTGGTTATAAATGCAGGCTTTTTTGACCCCAAAAATCATCAAACCACATCTTATTTAACAAAAGACGGTAAGTTAATTTTAAATCCGAATAATAACAAAAACTTGGTTAACAACAAACATCTTCAACCTTATTTAGAAAAGATTTTCAACAGAAGCGAACTCAGGGTTTTAAAACATACAGAAAAAGGAAATTTAAAATACGATATTGCATTGCATAACGACCCTGTTCCGAACGGATATACGCTTTTGCACGCAATTCAGGGCGGTCCGGGACTTGTACCCGATTTAAGATTAGAAGAAGAATTTTTTGTCTTAACACGACCTGACGGAACGATTGAGCAACGTTCTTCATCGTTATCAAAATACGCAAGAACGCTCGTCGGAATTAAAAACAACAATGTATATTTTGTTGTTGCAACAAACGAGCACCCGATTTCATTACCTGAAGCATCGGACATTATGAAAGCGGCAGGTTTTGAAAAAGCAATGGCTTATGACGGCGGCGGCTCGGTATCATTGGATTTTAAGGATAATGATTTGCATATCGTTTCCGAAAATAATGACAAAGGAAGAAAATTAAAATCATTTTGGATAGTTACGGAGGGCGAAAAGCCTAAAATCGAACACGATTATTTTTTACAGGCACCTGCCACAATGATGAACGAAAAAAAATAATCAAATGCCCAAAAA
>SAMEA104315428__coassemble_4004_pt1 | contig 4596 bp, 4 predicted proteins | sample SAMEA104315428__metabat2_low_PE_039 | metagenome-assembled genome bin SAMEA104315428 (sample SAMEA104315428) | gut metagenome | biome: Monkey gut; feature: monkey-associated habitat; material: faeces | place: China | collected 2013
ACCCGAATAATTCAATTCATCAAAAAAATTTAAACAAAAATGTCATATTGAGCGATAGCGAACCCGATTTGTCATTTCTCAGTATGAGAAGAACTGATTGGTCGGCTAAAGCCAACCCTACTTTTCTGAATAGTTTAAACAAAAATGTAATATTGAGCGAAGCGAAATATCTGTTTTAATCATCATTACAAAGATTCTTCGCTACGCTCAGAATGACGGTTTCATACATCTGCCCACTTGTTTCTCAATATAACAGTAATGTTCGACTAAAATCGACCCTACTTTTGCGATGAATGCGAAAAACAGATACTTCGGCTAAAGCCTCAGTATGACGGTTTCATACATCTGCCCGCTTGTTTCTCAATATAACAGTAATGTTCGACTAAAATCGACCCTACTTTTGCGATGAATGCGAAAAACAGATACTTCGGCTGTGAAATGCCAATGAATTAAACAATTCGCAAGCGTTAAGAGTTATCCTTCTTCATCTTCTGTAATCATTTTCGGGCTTTTGGTGATTTTTAAGGTGTCATTTTCTATTGTATATCTTACCTTGTTAACTTTCGGGTCAACACCTAAAAGTTCTAACATAGTAGAATTAAGTGTCATCGCCCAACCATTGCCGTTTCTTATTAATTTTCTATCGTATGCCATGTTACATATAACCTTACATTGTCCTTGACAATATAATATAGTTCATTTAAGATTAAAGATAATGTTACATATAATCATACGATGTCATATTGAGGTTATTAATGAATTATCCTAAAGTATCAATTATAGTGCCTGTTTATAACGTAGAAAAATATTTATCAAAATGTTTAAATTCTCTAATAAATCAGACTTTAAGAGAAATTGAAATTCTTTGTGTCGATGATGGTTCAACGGATAATTCAGCAAAGATTTTAGAAAATTTTGTTCAAAAAGATTGTCGAGTAAAAGTTTTTTCTCAGAAAAACAGTGGACAATCAGTTGCTCGAAATGTTGCCATTGAGCATGCTTCGGGCGAATATTTAGGATTTGTAGATTCAGATGATTGGGTTGATTTGGATTATTTTGAAAAACTTTATAGTGCCGCAAAAAAATATGACTGCGATATTGCTTGTGCCGGTTTTAAGCGTTGTAAAAGGTTTAGAAGCCCAATTAGAAAAGCATACAAAGAGGTAAAAATATACTCAAATATTAATGACAAAGTTTTAATTGACAAACTTCCAGAACATAACTATTTATGGAATAAAATTTATAAACGAGAGAAATGGAATTTCAAATTTACTGAGGGCAGAATATTTGAAGATATGGCAATATTAATAAAGATATTATTTAAGTACGACAAAATGGTTACGGTTCCTAATACATATTACAATTACAGGAAAATTCAAGGTTCATCAGTGACATTAAGAAGTCAAAAAAGTAAAGATGATTTCAACTGGGCAAGAAGAGAACTGTATTCTTTTGCGGAAGAAAACGGAATTGTTTTGCCAACATATAAGTCGTTTAATAAAAAGGAAATTTTTAAATTTTGTGGAGTAACTATTTTAAAAATCTATTATTATAAAGATGTCAGGAAGTACAAACTTTGCGGTTTTATACCCTTTTTAGAATACGAATGCAGCAGATAAATCAGTCCGCATATTCAAAATTTACAACTTAATTTTCTGTAAGTTCCCAACGTTCGAGGATTTCAGGGGAAATGTGTTCCGTAAATCTTGACGGTTTTGAAAGCACCATGCCCGTTGCTCTATCAAACATATCAATCGGGTAACTTACGTAAAGATACGTTTTTGCTCTTGTTACGGCAACATAGAACAATCTCAACTCTTCGTCCAATTCTTCAGGCGAGTTAAACGAGTACATTGAGGGGAAACGCCCGTCCACTGCACCGATTACAAAGACTGCTTTATATTCTGTTCCTTTTGCACCGTGAATTGTTGAAAGCGTTAGGCATTCGTCCATAACAGCACCCTCTTCTGTGTCGGTAATTGAAGAATCGGGCGGTTCAAGAGCCATATCGGACAAGAAATCTTCCAAGTTTAAATATTTTGATGACAGATATAAAATGTGGTCAAAATCCTTGAGCCGCTTGCTTGCGTCGTCATAATGTTCCATTAAAATCGGTTCATAATATGCCAAGACTTTTTCGGTGACTGTTTTTGGGTTGGCAATTTGGTTTCTTGCTTCGGAAAGAAGTGTCAACAAATTGCCCAAATCGGCTCTCTGCGACGGCTTCACGGGCAACATTTCCGCAGTAGCCTTTGTGCCTTGAATTGTCAAAACCGGCAACAATTTATTCACAGTTGATGCACCGATACCTTTTTGCAAAAGTAAAATTCTGTTCAAAGAAATTTCGTCAAACGGATTTAAAATTATTCTTAAATATGCTGTAATGTCTTTCACGTGTGCAGTTTCGGTGAATTTTAACCCGCCTATTTTTCTGTATGGAATTTTTTGTTTTACAAGTTGAGTTTCGACGTCGAACATTAGCGATGAACTTCTTGAAAGCACCGCAATGTCATCGAGCGACAAACCCTCTTCGTTGCAAAATTCCAAAATTCTTTGAACGACAAATTCGCCCTCTGCATGCGTGTTTTCGCAGCAAATCATTGCGGGTTTTTCAGAACTTTGTATTGTTGAAAAAAGTTCTTTTGAATATTTTTCTTTTGCCTGTTCTAAAATTTTATTTGCAAAATCCAAAATGTTTTGAGAACTTCTGTAATTCTGCTCAAGAGTAACGATTTTGGTATTTTCATACAAATTCGGAAATTCCAAAATATTCTTAAAATTTGCACCTCGAAAAGAATAAATACTTTGCGAATCGTCGCCGACAGCCGTAACGTTGTTGTGTTCAGAGACAATCAGACGGACAATTTGAGTCTGAATGCTGTTTGTATCCTGATATTCATCAATCAAAACGTATTTGTATTTGCGGCTGATTTGCTTTCTGACCTCTACATTTGACATCAAAAGTGCCTTTAAATAGAGCAAAAGGTCGTCATAGTCAAGCATTGAGCGTTCTTTTTTATAATCATTGTACGCATTTGCAATCTCAATCAATTTTTCCGTGCAATGCTCAAATTGTTTGTATTCTTTTTTTACAATTTCTTCAATCGGGATATCTTTGTTGATAGTTTTTGAGTAAATATCGAGAATTGTTGATTTTTTGGGGAAACGTTTTTCTTTTTTGTCGATAATTTTCCCTCTGATGTGGTTAACGACATCTTCCGCATCACTTCTGTCAATTACCGTAAAATTGTTTCTTAAATCGGCAAAACGTGCATAACGACGCAAAATCATGTTTGCAAAAGAGTGAAACGTTCCGCCTGTGATTTTTCCAAGTCCCGCTCCGAGGATATTTTCGGCACGGGAAATCATCTCTCTTGCCGCCCGTCTTGTAAAAGTTAAAAGCAAAATATTTTCGGGAGAAACACCGTCTTCAATCAATCTTGCCACTTTGTACGTCAAAGTTCTTGTTTTGCCCGAACCTGCACCTGCTATAATTAATAAGGGACCGTCTTTGTGCAAAACAGCCTCGAGTTGTGCCTTGTTTAACTCATTTTCGTAGTCAATTTTATAGGCTTTGGGCTGAGTTGAAATTTTTTTTAAAGTATATTTTTTAGTGACAATGTTTTCCATATAAAAATTATACACGTGTTTTGTTCTGTGTCGATGAAAATTACGCCTGTTGAGAATCGAACTCAAATCACGACCTTCGGAGAGTCGTATTCTATCCGTTGAACTACAAGCGCATTTTTTAAAAAGAAACCGATCCGTAAGCCGAGTTCTGTTTTAGATAATCATCTGTCTAGACCGTATGTCACCACACGGCTCAAGCGTTCTGTCGAAAGACGGCGGGTCACCTTAACCTTTACACTGAACTTGCATTCTATCGGGGTTTACCGCAAGAATACCTCTCGATATTCCGAGTAGTCTTTTACACTACTGTTGCACCTGAACCCTTGCGGGTTGTTTACTTTTCTGTGGCACTTTCCACGCAGTCACCTGCTCCTGACGTTATCAGGCGATATGCCCTTGAATGCTCGGACTTTCCTCACACGACATGTTCATTCGTGCGTAATTATCCAATCGGTTTCACATTTATTATCTCATATCAAAAAACTTTCGCCATATATCTTTGTTAAATTATGTTACTTATCTTTTTTGAATTAAACAATTGTCGATATTTACGCTCTTAAATATTTTATAAGTGTAAATAGTGCGAGGTTTTATATATGAACGTCAATTTTTCTCAAAAGTTGCCGACAACAAGTTGCAATATCCTTATGGCGGGTACTAAAGAATTTCAGGATTGGAAATCAGAAAAAGCAACAGTAAGACAAGAACATGCAGATACCTTTAACGGTAAATCCGCTGAACAAAAACAACCGACAATTCTCTCTAAGATTGTTAATGCCTTCAAAAAATTTGAAAATACATTCGTATTTTAATAATTAATTACATGTATTAATAAGTTTTCCAAAAACTCTTTCGACAGGAAGAGTTTTTCTTGTGTAAACTTTTGTTACTTTTTGCTCTATGTTAATCGAAATTGTAAAAATTTTGGAATATAAAAAGCATGTAAAACATGCATGGTGACATGGT
>SAMEA104315428__coassemble_5360_pt1 | contig 3608 bp, 2 predicted proteins | sample SAMEA104315428__metabat2_low_PE_039 | metagenome-assembled genome bin SAMEA104315428 (sample SAMEA104315428) | gut metagenome | biome: Monkey gut; feature: monkey-associated habitat; material: faeces | place: China | collected 2013
GACAGATGTATAACTTTCGACGGCAACTTTGAGGGCTTAATCGACAAAATCGACAATTTCAAACCGTATTATAAATGTAGGTTTTCACAGCAATAATTGTCATACTGAGGCGGAGCCGAAGTATCTGTTTCCCTCGACATTTCACAGATTCTTCGGTTTTTGCAAAACCTCAGAATGACGAGAAATGTGTATCATTTTTAAGCAATATTTGCCCAAAGCCATGAATTACATAAAAATGCGAATTAAAGTTTTTCCAAATTGTGTCGATAAATAAGTTGAAAGGTTTTTCAAATAAACACGATGGAAATAAGCAACAACATCTCGAAAATCAATAATATCGGGATTAACAAAGAAATTAAACAAAAAAATATTGTGGCTAAAAATACCCAAAGCATGCCTGCTCAAACTTATGTTGCTTATCCGTCGGGACAACTTTTGAAAGCAATGTTTGTCAGTGCAAAACCGACTGATGAACAAAAACAAAACCTTGAAATGCTCAAAAAGACTTCATTTGCTCAAAAGTTAGAGGATTATGAATTTGATGCATTATCGAATATGATGAAGTCAAGAAACAAAAATTCACAAGCAATAAACGGCTTAATCAATTTGATTGAGGACGGTTCGGTCAACATGCGTGCTATCTATTATTCAAGCAAACATTCTGACGTTCAACCGAATATCGCAAACGATATCAAACTTATGAAACAGGCGAAAGAAACGGGCGTTCCTGTTGAAGACTTAATCGTTCCAAAATTTGAAACGGCAGAAGATGCTGTCAAAAATGCCAACGTTGGCGATGTTTACAATGTCGGCGATGAAAAAAATGTTTACATAAAAACAGACGATGAAAACGCAAAACAGTTGAAATTTGACAAAGAAACTTACTTAAAACTTTTCCCGCCTGTTGAAAGATTTTCTGTCGGACAAAGCCAAATCGGCGATTGCTACTTGGTTTCGACCTTCGACAACTTGTATCAAAATCCCGAAACAAGGGTTAAAATTTTGGATTGTTTTGAACAAGACGGAAAAGACGTCAAGGCAAAACTTCCGAACAGTGACGAAGTTGTTGTTGCAAAGGATTGCAAACTTTTGGAACAAACAAAAGACAATCCCCAAGAAAGCATTTATATCAAAGGTTCTGAGGGTTTAAGAATTCTTGAACATCTTTATGCGGGCGTCCGTCTTGACAAGGCTGCCGAACAAGCAAAAACGCAAACTTACGACAAACTTGACGATACCGTTTTTGAACAACTTGATTATGAAGCCAATCATCAACTTTATACCGATGCAAAACACGGTTCAAAAGACAAAATAGCACGCTCTAAAGCAGAACTTGCATATTTGAAAAATGGTGGAAATATCCCCGAAGTTGCAGGTTTTACAAGAGAAGACAGAATTGCAAACTTGGAAAAATCCATTGCGGAAGAACAAAAAAGCATCAGATCTTATAACAGACAATTGAGAACTCCCGAACCCGATACCGATGAAAAAATGGGCAGACAACTCGATAGAAAAGAACAGTTGTATGAAACTCTCAAAAACCCTGAAAATTTCTGGGCTGAAGCAGATGAAAGCAAATTTCATGTAATCGGAAACGATGATGATTCTTACGCAGATTCTTATTTTGAATTGGTCGAAGATGAAGATGGTGTCGTTCTTGACGGTATGAAAGAAAAACTCCAAGCATCAAACAAAAACTTCCAAAACGTCAGAGCAATATACCGTGAAGCAGGACTTGCCCACGAAATTTTCCAAGCATTTGATATGCCGTCATCGTGTATTTTCACTGATGAAGAAGATTTTGACTCAATGGTAAAAGAACAACTCTCACAAGGTTCATTGTTCTCCGCAACATCAAAATTCTCAATCAGAAATGATGAAAAAATGACCGAAGAATATAACATTACAACAGGTCATGCTTACGGAGCAAAGCCTTATATCAATGATAAAGGTGATGTCAGAATTGTAGTCGTAAATCCTTGGAACACAGCGTTCAGCACCGATTTATCCTCAAAAGATTTTAAAAAATATTTCGGCGAACTGATTTATGCAAACCAAGAATAAAATTTTTAAATAAAAAGGCGGACTTAAAAGTTCGCCTTTTATGATATTTAAAGAATGGGGGAATTTCCTAATTTTCAGCCGGAGTTTCTTCTGTTGTCGGCTGAGGATTGATTTTTTCACGAACCTTGGCATCGACTTCCGCCAAAATTTCAGGGTGAGATTCAAGGTAATCCATCGCTTTTTCACGACCTTGACCCAATTTTTCATCATTGTAACTGAACCAGGCACCTGCTTTTTTAACAATGTTAAATTCGACAGCCATATCTAAAATGCAGCCCAATTTAGAAATACCTTTGCCGAAAATGATATCAAATTCAGCAATTCTGAACGGAGGAGCAACCTTGTTTTTAACAACTTTAACTTTTACACGGTTTCCGTACTCTTTGCTGTCTTGTTTCAAAGTTTCAATTCTTCTGATATCAAGACGGACGCTTGAGTAATATTTAAGGGCATTACCGCCTGTTGTTGTTTCGGGGCTGCCGTACATAACGCCGATTTTTTGACGCAATTGGTTAATGAAAATAACCGTTGTATTTGTTTTTGAAACGATACTTGTCAATTTACGAAGAGCTTTAGACATCAAACGAGCCTGCAAACCCATTTGTTTGTCTTCCATAGCACCCTCAATTTCTTCTTTCGGAACAAGTGCCGCAACAGAGTCAACGACAACAACATCAACTGCTGCCGAACGTACCAATTCCTCAGTAATTTCGAGTGCTTGCTCACCTGTATCGGGTTGAGAAATCAAAAGTTCATCAACATTTACGCCCAAATTTTTTGCATATTCAGGGTCAAGTGCGTGTTCAGCATCAATAAATGCCGCAATTCCGCCTTTCTTTTGGCATTCGGCAACAATATGCTGCGCCAAAGTTGTTTTACCTGAACTTTCAGGTCCGTAAATTTCGATGATACGACCTCTCGGAACGCCGCCGATTCCGAGTGCAATATCCAATGATAACGCACCTGTCGGGATACATTCCATCGAAACGGACGGTCTGTCACCCAACTTCATAATCGAACCTTTACCAAAATCTTTTTCAATTTTTTCAATAGCAAGACTTAACGCCTTAGCCTTATTTTCGGCAATATTGTCGGTTTCTTTTGCTTTTTCTTTTACAGCCATTCTTAAATACCTTTCAAAAAATATATATTTACATTATAAACTCTTTTTCGTGAAGAAAAAAAGTTTTCATATTTTGTAACTAAATTGTTTCCGATATTTTTAATATAAAACCCCAATACGTCAAAAACGGACGACCTCAACCACAAATTTTCGACATGACTGTAAATTTTGCAAAATTTTACGTAACGTTTCACGAGGTTTGAGAAATTTTTTCCAAAATTAATTCTGATTTGTCACTAAATTTTTCAACTAACATTTTTTGTCATTCTGAGGTTTTGCAAAAACCGAAAAATCTATGAAATGTTGAGGGAAACAGATACTTCGGCTCCGCCTCAGTATGACAATTATTGCTGTGAAAAACTACATTTTATAATACGGTTTGAAATTGTCGATTTTGTCGATTAAGCCCTCAAAGTTGCCG
>SAMEA104315428__coassemble_6099_pt1 | contig 3264 bp, 3 predicted proteins | sample SAMEA104315428__metabat2_low_PE_039 | metagenome-assembled genome bin SAMEA104315428 (sample SAMEA104315428) | gut metagenome | biome: Monkey gut; feature: monkey-associated habitat; material: faeces | place: China | collected 2013
CTCGAAAAACAATTCACAGGATTGTTTTTCTCGGCAGAGTGCAAAATCAAAAAAAATTTTCAAAAATTAGGCAATTTTTTCTGAGAAAAATACTTAATATAAATGTAGATATTAAAAATATCTGCGATTTGAACACATGATAAATACGCAATTTCTTAAACCCCCGTCACGTAAGGGTTATAGATATTTGTTAAGTTTTGTTGCGTAAAATATATCAAAAAAAGCAATTTTTTCTTTCAGAAATACTTTATATAGGAGTAGAGAGAACGAGAGAGAGAAAAGAATGTTGAACGTAAATAACTTAAATGCAGCAGCAAAATTATTAAGCCAAACAAAACTTTCAGGTGCTAATTTTTCTTCAAGCGATGTTCAACAAGCAGTTTCAATTTTCAGTGCTCTCAACTCAAATTCAACATCATCAGTAAGCACAACTAACGCAAAACAACTTCTTTCAAACTCAATCTTCGCAGCAAAACAAGATGGCAAAGATGATGGCAAACTTACTTTCGGCGAAACAGCAAAAAGCCTTTTGAAAGGTGTAGTAAAATCTTTCACAAATATGTTTTCATCACCTAAAAACGTAGTAAAAACAGTAGTAGGCGGTTTGGCTTGTGCAGCATTAATCGCAGTAACAGGCGGTGCAGCAACTCCTTTCATCATCGCAGGCGGTGCAGTTCTCGGTGGTGTTCAAGTTGGTAAAGGTCTTTACAACGCATCACAAGCAACAACAGACGACGCAAAAAGAGCAGCATTAGAAGACATCGGAAGCGGTGCAGCAACTATCGCAATGTCAGTTGCAGCAGGCAAAGCATACACTAACGCAACAGGTTCATCATTAACTTCACTTTCAACTTACAAAAATGCAGCAACTAACTCAATCAACAATGCTCAAGCATTTATGAAATTAACTCCTTCAGCAGCAAAAGCAGAAATCGCAAGCGTAACTTCATTGGATAAATCAGTAAACTGGATGAGCGATGACAAAGCATTGAACCAAATGTACGAAGCAGATGCTCAAGGAACAATGAAAAAATTTGGTTACCAATTGGTTGAAGGTTATACAAAAAACAACCAAGAAAACCAAAAGAAAAGAAACATCTTCGCAGCATAGTCTGAAACTTAAATAAGATTTAAAAAGGTCGGTTGAAATTCAATCGACCTTTTAATTTGTTTGATGATATGTTAATGCGGGTTTGTTGGTTTACTTTATTTTTATAAATATTTTAAATATTTTTCGTCATTCTGAGTCTGCAAGGCGAAGAATCTGTTTTAATATCTTTATTTATAGATTCTTCGGTCTTTGTAAGACCTCAGAATGACAAATCGGGTTCATCGCCAAGCCCTCGCACTCTGCTCGCTCGTTCCTCAGCAAGACAGTTACCGCACTTGCCAAAACGGTTATGCCTGACTAAAAATTACCTACACTAAATTTTTGCGGTGCAAGGTTTTGTACAATCTTTTATAAATTTTCAATCTGATTTTATCTTTAAATTTTATTTTTGTTTCTTTTTCAACTTCTTTTTTAACGACTTTTTCGTTGAGCAATTCTGCTCTTTGTTTCAGATTTTCAACTTTTTTGTCGGCATTTTTTATATATTCCAAAATATATTTTCCAATAGTCATGCCATTGGGCGGGGTATCCGAAATCAAATTTTTCACATTTTGTCTGACATCTTTCAAATCATCTTCGCCATTTTTGAGGTTTGCAATTATATTTGATATTTCATTAAAATTATCGGCGATATACATTCCTTTTAAAATTTCTTTGCCGTAATCGCTGAGTATAACTTCGGTCGGAGTGTAGATAACAGGTTTTCCCGTCAGAGCAAATTCCATAATCGTTGAGCAATAATCGCCGACAAAAATATCGGCATTCATCACATAATCAAGAAAATCATCGTCTTCAATAATTTTCACGTTTTTCATGTTTTCCAACATGCCAAACATTTTTCTGATTTCCTTTTGTGTCGCAATCTGCTTTGCACACACGGTATTTTCCATTAATTGATGTTTAACAAAAATCAACTGATGATTTTGATTTTGCGAAAAATAATCAACAAAAGAATAAAAATATTTTAAGAAGTTAGAATCGCCCAAAGTTGCAACCCATCTTGGTTTCCAAGCGATTGAGATGTCATATTCTTCATCTTTTGGTTTAAATTTAAAATTGGGATTATTTCTGTAATTCAAATATTTATCACATTTTGCATACCCGACAGGTACATATTTATTGGGATTATATTTATCCAAAGTTTTAACCAAATCAGTCGATTCCGCAAAACAAGCATCAAAATATTGAAGAGCATTTGTCAACAAATTATCATACGGAGGGAAGTCATAATTCAACATCGTAGAACCGTAAGAAATATGATAAACATTGGTAAAAGTGTATAAATATTTCGATGAATAAAACTTTGATATTCTTTGCAAATCGTACGGCGACTGCAAAAATACCGCATCGGGCTTTTCATTGTATAAATCGTAATAAACGCCCGTTTTTTCATTATAACCCTCAATATATGGATAATTTTTGCTCTCCATATATTGACGCAACTCACTCATTGAAATCGTTTCATTTGTTCCCGGTTGTTTAAACGGAATGACGACAAATTTCATATCAACCGAATCGTCTTTTAAACTTTCATAAAACAAAGTATCAAAAGTATTCGTATATAAATTATTAATTATTGCGTAAATTTTCATATTATACTTCTACTCTTCAATACAAATCATGCTGATTTTTTGAGAGATAATCCAGACAAAAACCAATATAATATATTTTATACTGGATTACAAGAAACTTATTCAGTATTGTTTTATTCAAAAAACACAAAAGCCTTTGTAAAATATCAGAAAGGCTTGAAAATGAATACAAAACAGTTATTAGGCAAAAGAATTAAAGAATTGATAAAGAAAAAAGGGCTCCGACAAGATAAATTGGCTGAAAAAATCGGCATAGAGCCAACTGCTTTGAGCAATATCGTAACAGGAAGAAATTATCCGTTATTTTCTACACTTGAAAAAATCCTGAATATCTTGGAAATCAGTTTCGCCGATGTGTTCAAATTTGAACATCTTGACTCTTACGAAAAATTAAAAGCGGAAGTTATGAAAATTTTGGATAATAATCCAGATAAAATAAAAGATTTTTATAAAATTATAAAAGCATTAACGGAATAATATATTTTATTTATCAAAAATGTACTGGCGGGATTGTTGATTTACCTGATTTTTGTAAATATTCCAAATTCTTTTCGTCATTCT